>Ga0065711_1033039_pt1 | contig 26222 bp, 16 predicted proteins | sample Hoacrofraction12_FD_59098 | JGI IMG/M metagenome (GOLD analysis project Ga0065711, IMG submission 59098) | Hoatzin crop microbial communities from Cojedes, Venezuela - Epithelial fraction 12 v2 (version 2) | ecosystem: Host-associated > Birds > Digestive system > Esophagus > Crop | place... | reverse complement strand
GGGGGCGGGCAGGAAGAGAAATAATTGAAGTATAAGAAAGGATTTTTTAATATTTCTTGTGTAAGAATCTGCACATCTAGTGGTATCATGAAGAGTAAAGTAAGTGGTTAGTCTTGCCTCTGACATGACATAAACTGACATAAGACATAAAGAGATCACTAGCGGGCAGAAGACCAAGAAGATTAGGGACCGGATTCTGACCAAGTTGATTTCAGCAACAGCAGGGACAGTGCCAAGCCGTCCAGATTGCTAGCCCAGCCTGAAAGTCTGCAAAAAGCGGATAGCTCCTTACTTTCCTTGAGATGCCAGGGCTGTGCCAGATCCTGGCATGCCTGTTACTTCCTTCATTTCCCTTCGATACAGATGCTTTTCGTCAGATACAGCCTATAGATCCGGTCTAATGTGCGCAGAGAAGATCAACATGGCTAGAGGGGGCAGAGGCTGGCCAGTCTGTCCCTGGGCCAGCATGCCAGTGGTGGTGGGAGGTGAAAGTTGAGGAGCCTCCCCAGGGTAGCAACTCAGGATGAAAGGATTAGTTAAACACCGCATTATTTCTGCCAAGAGAAACAAGTTTACTGTTAAGACCAAAGCTCTTTTGCTTTTGACATTCACATTGACAGTGAGAATAAATCTCCTCTATTCAGAGTACTATGTGACTAGTACAAAGGCTGTCCCTCTTTTCTTGCTGGCATAGCAGTGTGGGTGGGCATATAGGCAGAGGGCCTCAATGGTCCATCCTAAATGTGACATAAGGTTTTGAGAAGTCAGTCCTTGCACTGAGGGATGGGGCAAGTTGTGGGCTGGCATGTGGTTGTTGATGGCGCTGGTTTGAGAGAGAAGAGCAGTGGGTGCTCCAGGCTGGTTTCTGATAGGTGTATGTGGGGTTGTCATGCCACCTGTGAGGGCTTAGGGCAGGGTGCTTTGTGAACCCTCAAGTCCCAAGGGTTTCTTCCCCTGGGTGGGTTAGTCCTGGATGTCCTCTGCTTTTGAAATGCTCAGAAGCTGTGCTACGCAGAGGACAGGGTAGGACTGAGCGAGGAGGGATGGCAGTAGGGAAAGGAAATCACATTCTCTGCCTGTAGCTGATTCTAGCAAGTGTTAAGGGTCTCACTGAAACTGCTGCTGGCAGGCAGCAAGCAGAACTTTTCTCTGGGTCCCCTAAGGTTTGATGAGTGGGGGAGAAAAGCAACCACAGAAAGAGCAGGCAGCAAATTAAATGAAAAGCCATACTGGGACATTGCTCTAGCAGTTTATGGAAAGTAGTAGAAAAATACATGCAGTCAGTAACCACACAAAGATGTGAAATGGATGAAGACTGAACAGAGATAAGGAGTCTTAGAAACACCAAGAGCAATTTTGGTTGAATAGCTTGACTATATCATTTTAGACTGCTCAGCTGGTAACTGATAAGAAGCAGAAGAAACAGATTTAGAAATTTTAAACACTCTGCCTAGAGGTGAAAGGAAGCAGAGAGACAGACAGACAGATAGATGGAGGTAGGTTTAATAGGTACTGGATTAAGAACAGTAGAGCATGCTCCTAAACTAAGCAAAATGAATTTGAAGAGGATGAGATATTAACAGTGAGAGTAGGAAGATGAGGATAATAATTGAGTAGCTTGACTGTACAAAGCAGATTGAACAGAAGAGCTGGATTAGAATTAGCAGTGTTATAATTGATGGAGCCTCATCCAGTCAATAAAATTTCTAATTCAAACTTCTGATAGCTTTAATATGCCCCTTCCCTGTCCCTGGTATTTTTAATAAGTACTTGGTTTGCATTTACTGCTCCATTAATATATGGTAAGTGACAGATACTATCTCTCATGAGAAGCTGAAACTCCATTTCATTTTTGTGTTTCTCCTTTGAGTGATGTTTGTCTTCTCTCTTCAGTCTGAACAGTCTTGAAACAATGGGACGTCTATTCAGATGTGCCTTCCTCCTGTGAAGGTCTGCAAGCTGCCATATGTGTTTCTGTTGCATAGAATGGTCTTCTGTCTCTATATGCTCCCATGTACCTGTCAAAATAGGAATTTCAGACACGCTAAGTATGACTTCATTGTTTCTCACCACAGATGCATAGTATCTCTAGCTAGGATTTTCATCATAGAAATAGAAATTATTACGTGGGGTAGTCTTACAAGTAATGTAAACCAATTGATTTTTTATTTATTTACTTGTACAGACTTAGTTAAAAGGCAAAATTATTTCTTTCCCCACCCATTTCGCAGGTGGAAACAATTTTCTGCATCTGGGCAGCCAGAAGAACCAAAGGGCTAATCCAAACCCCGTCTAATCTACAGGCTCCTGAATCCTGTGGAATTCAGTTGGCTTAACATTAAAGTGTAAACTGGAAAGATAAAGTTTTAAAATCACTCTTCATCATGACCAGTTTTCTGCTGAATATTAATCATAGTGTCACTTTGTTCAGACATTGCATTGGCTTTGTGCATGCTTGTGGGGCAGACTTTAAAAAATTCATCTTTTTTTGTCTGGATTGGTATTACGGCTGCAACCAAAGCTTGTCCAACTTCTCCATTTTTTTGGCATCCGTTTTTAAGGCTGCGAAGCCAACCTCAGTATTGATGTTTTAGTGTAGTAAGATTCTGCTTTTTGCAGAAGTCTGATATGTCTGTTGTGTATGTATGTGTTCACTTATGTAGTTATCTCAGTATAGTCATGACATGAAGTTTTTATGTACATTAAAATGCATACATATGAGTTTTTGTTCTGAAGATTAATGATGGGTTTTAGGCACGCAAGTGAACCAGACCTATTGCTAGAACATACTCCCTTGTGAGTCTTTAAGCATCCGTGGCTCTGATATGAACAACATTTATCACTGTGACCCATGTAGCATGAACACACTGGCGATATTTATCAAAGATGCATCTGAAACAATCATGATTTATGCTTCTACTATTGAATTAAATCCAAACACAGAACATTAGAAATGGTAAGATCGTAGCTGTTATTCAGACTCTAAAGTCTGAAAAATGTCTGGTTCATTAGAAGTTTGAGATACAAGTTAAAATATGTAAGTTGTTTTCTTTGCTCACATAAGTAGTTCAGGACTGGAGGAGAGGTGGAAAAACAGAAAAAAGCAGAAAAGCTATGAATCTAAAACATGATGTATATGTCAGAGTTAATACTGACTGTTGAAATGCTCTTTACTTTTGTCATGCTTCTGGGGTTTAAACTTTGAGTTTTAAAGTATAATCAGCATATCTTTTAGTCTTAAAATTTGCAGAGAACACAGTACATTAAGTACAGGAAGAAGGCCATGAGTTGTATGCATTTTTCTGTGGAAGAAAATAGATACAGAATGCTCAAGACAGACAAGCAATAACCCTGACCCAGCGTGTTGCATGTACCTGCTCAGTTCACCTCACTGTCAAGTGACAGGGAAAAGAAAGACGACGTAAGTTCTGCTGCCATCACTGTTCAGCTGTAGCCATCATGGAAAGTGTTCGGAATAGGACTTTGGTCCTATTGGACATCAGGAACTGCTGTAAATGTTAGTTCATCTCATCTTTCTCCAGTCTTTGCTCAACCAAAAGCAGAATTTTCTAGTCACTGTGAACTGAGTACTGTCCCATCCCACTCAGCGGGTAAGGGGAAGGTGATCTTTTCCATTCTCTGTGCGGTACTCAGGAGTCATAACAATGACCCAAAGAATCTTGACTGAAACCAAAACTTTACTTGGAATGCAGTGCAATTACAAAAGATGCTAACTTTGCAACTTCATAACATCACTTTTAGCACAGTGGGATTAGAACGGATATTGACTTGGGAAAATACAACGTCTGATTTCACAAAATCACAGAATATAGCAGGTTGACAAACTTACGACAATATTACCCATATGTGCCCACGCAGACAGAGACAGAGAAAGAGAAGAAAACGAAAGGAGAGATAAGAGAAGAAATAAGAGAAAATATGTCACCATCCTTGGACCCAGTGGCTGTCTCTGAGCTGGTGGTCGGGGTCCTCCAGTGGTGGACACGCACAGCAAGGGGCTGGCCTCTCTCCTTTTATACCCGTCAGCTACCTGTCTCATAGCTTCCCAAAAGTTCTCAAAAATGGGTCAGTGGGAAGGGGGGGGAGGGGAAGGTGTGTGTATTTGTGGCCTCACAGTCGTCCTCCCACTGCAGCCAAGTGCTGAACTTCCTTGCCTATATGACATAGGTGGGGTTTGCAGGCCGACAGCCTGCCTCTGCAGGGTTTCTCTTGGTCTTCCACAATCCCTTCTCACCATGAAGAAGTTCCCAAAGCACAATGCCTGAATTAGGAGTTTGCTTAATTTGCCCAGCTTTGTCTCAGTTTCTCAAGATGGATGTTTGTGACAATTGCTTACTTTTGCCTGGGGCCGTACAAGTGCCCAGCACCAAGAAGATCACTTAGTGTGCTGCAAAATGGAACCTCTGGAAGGGAAGAGTACAGTTTCTCACAGCTGACAGTCGATGTGATCAAAATGAAAGGTAAGAGGTAAAATTTGGCAAAGATGATGGTAGCATATTTCTAGAGTTATCTATAAAACAAGTAGTATATTTATCTAACTATGAATACATTCAATGGATCCTTTTTTAGGGGCTGATAAAAAGAAGCACATAAAGCTGTCAGGAATGCTGTGGATCTCTTGTCATTGTAGTGCTGTGACTTGTATCGGCTTTCTGTAAGCGTCCATAAAAATAGGATAAAATACCCTTTGTAAAGGAAGCAGATGCTTTGCACTAATCCCTGCTGCTTTTGAAATGGTAGTTGGTAAACTTAAGATGGTTATCTGTGCAAATGGATTCAGTTAGAAGTGTACCCAAGTAAACCCTCAGAAGAACTGAGTTTGTGTGGTAGGAAACGACTTCTCAAACATCTCCGTGAGTTGTATAGTAGTTTGTAATTTATATTTCTTAAAGCTGCTTTACTAATGGCATTTTCAGCACTTCTTTGTTTGAGAGGCAGCAGACAGCATACCTTACGAAGAAATGTTTCTGTTAGAATGTCTTGGCTCAGCTGATCTCCAACAAGAAGAAAACATGCTATGATATAATTATACTGCAGTTATAAAATTTTTCTTGTCTGAATTCTCTAGCCCAGAAGCAGGGCATTTTACATGGCTCTGGAACAGTACTTCTATTTATTATATTAATAATTATTTCCAAGAAATACAGATTTTTCAACAAAAACTACTTCAGATTCTGTCTAATTTGAAAAATAATTTAAATGGAAACATTTCTGGGAGCCTTCCCTGAAAGGGAAGAGTGTATTCCTTCTCTGCTCCTTTTATTCAGCGATTAGGCTTATTCACCTGGGGTGTGGAATGATTGCCTGAGGTGATCTGCAGTTATGTTACAGTGAACCAGTTATTCGTTTCAGCAGTTTATTTTCGTTAAATAAGCTAAAATTTGTGCTTTAAGTGGGTCTTTTGAGGAAGTATGAGTATATTTTGGAGCTCAGCAGAAGTATGGAGCCCAAGGTACACAGCACTCTAAAACTGGGGCTTGGTGGAGACTAGGAACCAGCAGTCCCATCCCTCAGCTAGAGTCTTCTGGCACTGACACCAGCCTGGTGGCTCCAGTGACCTTAGAGCTTAGCAGAATTTCATTGAAAGACTGTAGAGGTAAGACAGTTTTGATGAGCTATCTGAGGCTGAGTGTGGGTGAAATGAAACTGTTGTTATTGTTGTCAGGAATTGTCAAGGAAATCAACCAGATTCTCAGTATGAATCTAACTGAACTGCGGTTTGTAAAACTTCTCTGCAGGCTAGTGCTTGTTGACATACATGTTTCATCAGTTTAATCAGATCAACTTAAGCCTCTCATCTAATCTCACAGGTGAGTATTGTACCAGTCTCCAAGCTGGTGCTTGATGCTTGATGGTGAGTACCCGTTAGAGCCCTGTACTGCCAGGTTTAACGTCCAGCTACCTGCCCTTCACTTTATAGTCCATTTTCCAGTACTTTCTGGAACAGAGATGGCTCATGCAGGGTTCACCTGAATGTGACCATACTCACGTTTGAGGTGATTTCTTGTAATGCAGAAGTGTCTTTAAGGTTTTGTTTTTCTGTAAAAAAGGTTTTGCATTCTTTTGTAGGTCTAGGTCCTAAGCTAGGTACTGTTTGAAACAATTTATAAACAAAGAACTTTCTAGTCTTGGTCATTTTTTTGGTAATTGATGCTTTACAATATCTTTCATCAGTACACTTAGCCCTGGTGAATATTTAGAATAATAAAATAATATTATCATTGCTTCATTGTTTTGTAGCCAGGTACATGTTGTCTTACTGTATTACAGAAAGAATGTAAACAAAGCCCTACCTTACACTTGTAACTCTTCTGTTTGCGTGTGAGTGAGATGAATCCTGGGAAAATTGGTAATGTCATAACTACCTTAATTTAGAGGTATAAAACCTGCAAGATATGAAAATAGATACACTTTTACTCTGTGATGAACTTTGGGTCCAAATGTGTGAATTTTTCCATTAAAACTCTGTAAAAGACTAACACAAGTTATAAATAATAACATTAAGTAAGCACGTTTCCGTATGATGACATTGAATTTTTGTGGCTTTTCTGACATTAAGCAGCTGTGTGAATTAAAAACAAAGTGCTTGCACTCCAGTTTTCTCCACTTACTTGCCAAATTTTTGTGTGCTTTTAAAGTGAAACCAACAAATTAGTAATTTACCTTTGAAATAGACAATAAGCATATGTGTTTTGCAGAGGGATTTTAAAAAACCAAGATGTCTCTGTTTTGGAGCAGTAGTACATAACACAATTAAAAGCCCATGGAGGTTCAAGGAAAGACTTTCACAGACTTCAGTGTGCTTTTGGTGAGACCCTTGTGTTGATGATTAATCTGTGCAGAAATGCAAGGGGTAAAATGATTCTTTCCTCAATATGCATAAAATGAGGACTGAATATTAAAATGCATGGTGTTATCTCAGTAACTCTGTGCTCAGGTGCCATGAACATTTCCTTGTCAATAAGCAGATGTGACACAGGATGCAACATTTAAATGGTGCCACACAACCTTAAACAGTTCCCAGAACTGCATTTCCTGTTCCTCATTATATTTTAATTAGATATTGATGGACAGTTTGTTTACATCAGGCTTTTATTCTGTTAAAAATAATTCTAGCTTGTTACTATTGTTAGTGAAATAGCTGGAGCAGCAAGTTGGTGATTAGTGTCAATTTCTTTTCTGACATGAGAAACTTGGTATAAATAAATTAATTTGTAATTGTCAGTTGAGCTGTTTTGCTGGGCTGGAATAGACTTCATTTTCTTTAGCTAAAACTAGATGAATATCCAAAAGATTTTACTGTATATACCTTATGTATTTATGAAACTTATGTGTATTGTAATGAGATGTGTGAACTGTGCTACACAGAGAGGAGTGCATAATAAAAAAATAAATAGAGAAACATTATGCAATGCATATTTTTAGGTACAAGTCTGGGCTCAGGAACACTGCTTCTGATGTTGTCTTAATTGCCCTCCTTTCTCCTGGTTACACTGCATATTTTTTTTCTTCTCTGACCACCTAATGCATTCCTAACTTTCGTGAGCTTTGTTCTCAAATTACTGAAAGAATGGAACAAAAAGAAAAAACACCTAAAATATATTATAGAAAATACAGTTGTATTATCAATTGGAACTGCTTGTGCTATATTTTTTCTCAAACCTACTTTACTTCTCCTCATAATTTTGCAGGAAATAAATCCTGATCTCAATATACTGATTTAAGTGGTAGCATGGAATAACTTGAAATGCATGAAAATCAGAGAAACCCAAAGAAAACCAGAAGAAATTCTAAAACTGTAAAATTATGAACAGAAAATGAAACATTGGTACTGGGCAGGTGAAAGCAGTGATATAACTGAGAGTAGTTTATAATACAGAATATCTTTAAACTTCCTCCAGGATGACACTTCAGACATTGTTTTATGTAGAAGTATATGTATTGATCATGTACTTGGCTAATTAAATATCTTATTCCATGTTACAAAATGCACAGTAAATAATGATGAAAGGAAGATGAATTTTGAAACAGAAATCCCACTTTCAGCTTTGTTGAAAAATAATTTTCTTAGCTAGCAAGGGAAACACTGTGCATCAGCCATAAATCTTATAGTCATGAATAAAGTTACTGAAATAAGAAACAGTTGTCTATCCTTCCTAGAACAGCTTCTAAGCTATCGAAGAAGCTACAGAAGAATAGCTTCTAACAAACTAAGTCACCTTTACAGTTTAGTCTTCTCCCTTAAGTAATGACCTAATTCCTAGTGAGCTGATTTCCGGATATTAACAAATATCTCAGATATCAGAGAGGTGCTATTAGCTGGAATGCCGGGGAGCAGAATGCTTCTAGCCAAGCAGGTTAAAGAAAATAACTTTTTTTGATATAAAATGGTATTTTGAGACTTCTTGTAAGAAGCAAAAGAAAAATGAGATTATAGGAAGGGCTTGTTATGTTTGTTATTTTGGTTCGGGTTTTTTTAAGGAAAAAAGTAAATGGGAGAAGAGTAAAGCATTTCTTGTAAAGAAAGCATGTATTTTTGAGAAATGGAAAGGAAGGTATTAAAAAGTTGGTATCATTATGTCGGATCATCTACTGATGTTGACTAAAGGGACCTGTGAAGATCACCTGAACCCTCACTCAAAGAAGCGAAAACTAAGGTGAGGTTGCTTGGCTAGTCAAGGTTTGATTATCTCCAGGGACAGCGATTCCATAGCCTCTCTGGGCGACTGTGCCGGTCTGTGACTAACCTCATGGTGAAGAACAATACCTGACCAGTTGTCTCAGGCTGTCCTGGGATGCCCTGTGCTCCATCTCCCCACTCATCTTGGTGACTGTCTGTTGGGCTTGCTTCAGTATTTCAATGTCTGTTTTGCCCTGGGTATGCCAAAACTGGACATGGAACTCCAGGTGCTGTCTCACAAGCATTGAGTAGGGGGGAGTAATCCCTTCCCTTGACCTGCTGGCTGCACTGTTTCTAACACAGACCTTTTCACCACAAGGGCAAGCTGCTAACTCATGTCCAGCTCATGAACTTTGCTTTTCTGCAGAACACAAACACCTCTCTACCCAGGGTGTCCCCAGCCTGGGGTTATTCTCTCCTGGCTGCAGGATTTTTGTTTTGCCATTGGTTTATTGCTGCTCAGCTTCTAGAGGCTCCTCTCAGGCCTCTTCTCCATCCTTGAGGTCTGCCCAAAGAGCAGCCCTGCCGTCCAGGCTATTGATCCCTCCCCTGAGTTTAGTATCATCGATGAATAAATCCATTAACAAACATGGTTGATGCCTTGTGCTTACCTGGGTACTCAGTTACTTCTCCCGTCTTAGCCCTTTGACTTCGGGCCTTTGTATATTGGAAAAGTTTTGATCTTTTACTCTGGGGGATGAACTCAAAAAAAACCCCCAAAACCTAACCCCCTCCAAGCCCCCACCACTTTGTTCTTAGTGTTCTGCATTAAGGTTCCTCTGTTAAAATCTACTGTGGCTTTTTGCGGGTGTCTCTTTTCCTGCCTGTAGCAGACCACCAAAGTGTATTATTGATTTCCTGGTTTATTTTCAACAGTTTTCTAGTTTTGGTAAAACCTAAGATTCTGCAAATGCAGGTATACTTAGTGACAAACTGATTATTCTGAGCCTAGCGCAGCAACAAAAACAGCACAAGACTTTGGCCTTGTTTGCATAGGGTTAATGTGCCGATTGGATGTCTGTGACTTGGTGTTAGGTTAGGTACTTCTGACTGGTTCCTGCTGTTGCATACACCACTTCCACAGTAAGAGTGACGTATTTCAAATTAGTTTAATACATTTCTGAAAAAAGGCAAGCTACTTCTGAAAAGGCACTCTATTCTGCTGTAGGTCTGTCCTACTGGGAATTGGTCAAACACACAGCCATTCCAAAATAAAGCTGTGTGGAAAGGGTCTTCTCTTTATTTCAAATAGTGCATTGAAGAGAGTGGATGAGGCGTCTGTGCCACTATGCATGCACCTTCTGAATGATGCCCAAAACAACCTGTTATGTAAATGTTTGTTTTCTCCTAGATCAATAGGAAGAGGTAACTTCTCAACCAGCCTCTCACTGTCCCTTTTGAACCATGCCGTAACTGCCCCCAACAGGACAGCTGGAGGTTTGTGTTGCATAGAATACTGTTTAAGTGGTGCACAGGAGGTGATGCAATTATTGGCATGCACAAGGAGGAAGCTATTGCTGAAGCGTTTGCACTGAATCAATCCTTCACCAGCAAATCTGATTTATATTAACCTGGATGCCAGCGAGCTTAAATTGTGAGAGTTCTTCCCAAACCACTGTGACATACAGCTTAGAAAGGACTGAACTGTTCTAAAGAACATGAGCTGATGAGGGATGTGAGTAAACCTGAGAACTGCACATCCAGCAATGTGTCACACGATGTCTTGGCTCTGCTTGCTCATTTATGCTTCTGTTTGTGTTGACTTGGCTTGCTGTGGAACTAATGGTGCTTATATGGTATCATACTCTTGTCTTTGTTATGGTCAGGAGTGAAACTATATGTGTGAAATATATCTATTGCATCCCCACCCAGTAAACGTAATAATGCCATACTCAAGAGGGAATTGAATAGATGGCTGCATCCTGTTCCAGTAAGACAGATGTAGTATCAGTTAGCAAGGTACAGCTATTCACCATTTAATGTGTCTGAGCACTGTCTTCTCCGCAAACAGATTTGAGATATTGATACCTTGATGAAATTTTCTTCCTTTCTGAAAGGGTCCAGAAAGTAAAAACATAATTTCTCACATCTGAGTCTAGTCTTAATTTACAATCTGATCCTCTCTGTTCAGGTGAGTTATGCCTGGGGATTACTAACGATCACAGCAGGCAGAGTCTCTGCAGTATGTCTGTTTTAAACTTTTTGGTCTCAGTCCTGAAATTTATTTTTATTGCAGCCAGTGGTGTTCTAACCATCACTAATTTACCAAATAGAACATCAACTGGGAAAAAATACTTAAAGGACTTTTTCTTCACATAATTTACACTAAAATAGGGCTAGCACCTTTCCACTCCTCCTTGTACATTCAGTTCTACTCCATGGTGTTTTATTTGTATTACAACTTTGCCTGATTTGAGGATTGACTATTTTACTGGGCATGGTTTCATAAAGAACAGTGCTGCTTGTATGAAGCAAATTGGTAAATGTCACAGCATAGATGTGATTCATAAACATTTTATCAGCCAGTTTCAACCAAGCAGTACTTGATAAGATACTAGAAATTATATCAAAGTATCAAAGAATATCCATGCCCTTTGTAGCTTGCTGGAGTTCTATTTTTAGAGAGAATCTAAGTCCAGTATAATTACTGTCATGCTTCTGAAAACATCATTTTAAGTGCAGTGTAACCGAGCTGGCCAAGGCTTTGAAGTGCATCTGCCTAGATGTTCACTTATTAACTGACTCCCCGAAGACAATGACCAAAATGGCTTTTAAACCCAAAAGAGCCAACTTTCATTAGAATATTTCTTAGGGAAAGATTAATTTTTAAATAGAGAGGGGAAAAGTGGAGAGGGAGGACCCATTAGAAATAAGGAGAACTCGTAAATAACTCTCCCCTTGCTGGCTGTGCAGCGAAATCCTTGCTTTCAGGCTTTGCTTCTGCAAGCTTAGTGGTGGTGTGGATTACAGTATATTTCTGTAGTGTTTAAAAAGATTGTTTTGGGTTTTATCCTACAGTCAAAGACCTCTGATGCTTCACAGCTCTTCTGTTACAGATCCCAGTTGCTTAGTGTAATACTGTACCCACCTTCTTTTTTCTGTAAGCTGTCCCTTGCAGCCTGGAGACCACTGTCTCTGAATACAGTCCATTATATCCTAAAAAGATGAACTACTCCCCCCTCTTTTTGTTGGGTTCCCCCAAGACCAGTCACTTCTTTTAAAATTAATATGTACGTAGTCTGAGAGCAAAAAATTAAACAAGTAGTGTCCATCATAATAAAACTATTAGAATTTGAGATTTATTTAATACAATCTGCTGTTGCAAATCCCTTGGGTTTATTCTGTTAAAGTTACAGATCGGACATATTAAAACCTAGTATCAGCAGGATTTAAGTTGTTTCATTTTCAACTGACACACAAATGGCTGCAATATTTGTCATATCTGATAAAGACTCTGCACTAGACTTTCATATCTGAGAATTTTTTGGTCAATTTAGGTGAGCTGAGACTTGTTTAAAATTTTTTTTTGAGCACTTCTGTTGCTGTTCGAGTTGCACTGACAGACCCAGTAGACAGACAGACAGACAGACAAGTTCACTCTTGTTCATTCTCAAACTGATTTCAAATGAAATTAATTTACCTACATTTGCTGTCCAAATACATTATCTCCAAACTTTTGGCTTTTGTTCCAAAGGAAATGAGTTCTGTTGTATTTTCTAGGTGCATATGATTCCTTATTGCACTGAAATCAGTATGTTTGGTTTTGGATTGTGCTTCTTAGCCCCTGCAACCCTAGTGATTTTGGGCTGTCTTTGTCATGGAAAAGGTCACTTCCTCACTGAAGCCAATTGCAGTCATGAAAAGCGAGCAGCCTTTCCACCATGGTCTTCTCCTTTTGCTTATGTCTATTGCACATTTGCCTCTAGATTATTTCGGCGTCACGTTTACTACTTTTGTTACTGTTTTAACATTTTCAAAGCATTTCAGTTCATTGACTTTTGCCTGGGATGCATGTGTTACCACATTTTCAATATCAATGAAATCTTAAGGTCAATAAATTTGATTTGAAGGTCTAGCTTATATTTAGGCAACTGAGCCTATGCACAGAGGATGTGGATATTGGGAGCTGCTGGTTGGGTTTTTGCTTTAGACTTAGCTCCCTTCCTTTCACTTTTTTCCCTCCTCCTTACTGCTGTTTGAAATACCACTGCCACTTTCAAATATGACGTTGTTGTGTGGGGCTGAACTCTTACCAGAATATCTCATATGATCACAACCACAGTGAAACTTGAATTCAGTGTTTGGCATTCAACCTATCATTCCCCATAAGGTAAGTTTGTTTCATTTTGTGGGCAATCCGGAATGTTTATTCTACATATACAGCTGCTGAGATGTGTCAATTTGAATTTACTGTTCAAACTGACTCTTTGTATTTTCATTTGCCAATGAAAATGTGCCACATTCAGGCATACAAATTCACTAGCATTGTTGACGGCACACAGGCAGTGTCTGACACAGTGTTCTGATAATAACAGTTTATATTTTCTACTTGTGAGACAGCTTATGAAATATAAATACACTGGTTTTAATCATGTTTGAACTATGGCAGGCTGACTGTTTCACACTGGTGTATTTCTGTATCTAAAAGCTGGTCATCTTGAGAGATCTGCATATCAGGACTTTGAATGATACGGTTTTCTCTACCCTCATACCTAAGGATACATGGAACAATCCTGGGTATACTGCATTTTTCAAACTACAGCTCTCTTACTGGTTTTATATTTTTGTGAAGGTGTAAGCAACGTGCCTTGAATTGATATGTGACCCCAATCTGACTGGGTTTTGTAATATGTTTGTTTTGTTGTAACATGATTCTCCCAGTGTCCTGCGGGCTGAAAGTGCACACATCACATGGGATCTGTGGGTAAATACATGTTCCAGAATAAAATATTCTCAACTGGAAACACCCTGTAACAGGTCCCAACACAGTAAGGTTACATGACCTAGCTGATGTTCTCAGAGTACAGGGGAAAGAACGAGTTATCTCTTAGGAAGCTAAGTCATACTATACAGTGATATGTAAAGGCAATATTAATTCTCCGATTTATGTATGTTTTACATTCATTCCTTATGTAAGGAATATGTACATAACTGTGGCCAGCTGGTGGTAAAAAACAAAACAGTATAAAATAACAGCCTTAAAAATCCTTTTTAAAAAAAAAAGTCTAGAAGCAGATCCTCAAGTCTGCTGTAGGTCTTCATAATCTCTTTTTTAAAATGTGTTTATGCTTCTTTTCATATGACCTGGGAGAAGATATTGTGTACTGAGGCATATCTGTATGTACATATTCCTTATGTACAAGGAATAGACAGCTAGCAAAATCTAGAGGGACCTGGTGTAATGTGGTTTAACCCTGGCTGGCAACTAAGCCCCATACAGCCTCTTGCTCACTCCCCCGCAGTGGGAGGAAAGAGAGAATCAGAGAAGACTCAAAGGTTGAGATAAAGATAGTTTAATAGGGAAAGCAAAAGCTACGTGCTCAAGCAAAGCAAAATAAGGGAATCATTCACTGCTTCCCATTAGCAGGCTAGTGCTTAGGGCCATCTCCAGGAAAGCGGGGCTCCATCACACGTCATACTTGGGAAGACAAACGCCACCACTCCAACCATCCCTCCTTCCTTCTTCTTCCCCCAGCTTTCTATGCTGAGCATGACGCCACGTGGCATGGGATATCCTTTTGCCTGGTTGGGGTCAGCCATCCTGGCTGTATCCCCTCCCAGCTCCTTGTGCACCCCCAACCTCCTCGCCAGTGGGGCGGTGTGAGAAGCAGAAAAAGCCTTGAGTCTGTGTAAGCACTGGTGAGAAGTAATTAAAACATCCCTATATTATTAACACCATTTTCAGCACATATCCAAAACATAGTCCTATACTAGCCACTATGAAGGAATTTAACTCCTTCCCAGCTAAATCCAGCACAAATGTCAATCCAGTGTCAGCAAAGCCACCCTCTTCCCCACCAGCAGTCTCTACAGTATTTAACTAAAGTTAGAGCTAAGGAGTATTAATATGATCTTGGTTGACAGAAATGCAAACTATTTTTTAAATAGAAAAAAACAAAACTAACAAAAGTGTATTGTTGCATACAAATGGACTATTACATTTACTAGCTAGCAAAATTATACTTGGACTGGCTAGTAGCTTGGTAAAGGGCAAAACCCTATTATTAACAGAAACTTAGACCTTGACACTTCTGTATTCTCAAGGTCTTACCTGAATGAACAAGGCATTGCTTATGTAGTATTCAAATACCCAATAATGGAAAACTACTTCAAACACATTGCCATCATCCTAAGAAAGCATGGGCAACCAGACATCTGATGGAAATGAGACATAAATATGACCATTCTCTCCACAGAGACCATCCTGAAATCTCCTTCCTCTATCATCTTCTCATTTTCCAGAGAAAGAGCATGTATGTATTGAGCTAAACTTCATTAAAAGCTCAGAGGATAACCTTCCAGAAATCTTACAAAGGGGGTCAGCAGGAAATTGAATAACGGCATCGGCAATGCACAGAGACTTCATTAAAAGACACCTTCTAGAGCCGTTATAAGATATGATCATTCTTTGTTAACATCTGCCAAATTACTCAAATTAGTCCACCATTGTCTCCAACCAAGGCTGCTCTGTCAGGTTCATTTTATAGGCTGATGATCAGTAAATGAGCATTTAATTCATAGATCTCAATAAAGTGGCTGTTTTTGTAAAATATTTTATCTCTGTTTTGTAGATGAGACCATTAAAGCACAAAGGATGTGAGGAGCTATGCAGTAGATCAGCAGCAGAATTAAGAAGGGGAAGACAAAGTTCTCGTGATTCTCAAAATAATGCCCTGGCTACTGGGCTATGAATGAATTTTTATAGAAAATGTCCTGTGCAAAATGCATATAAACTATAAAGGGAAAGGGTTTTATAATATCCCAGGATTTCCTCCTGAGTCCCCTTCAAATTGTCTCACCTTCACTCTGCAGGAATCGCAGTCCTGATGAGGTTTTCAAATCCCCTGCTGTTTATTTCAGTTGTGGAGCAAAAGTAATGTAATTTTAATTATAAGACCAGTTGTGCACTTCACATTTCAAATTCCGAATATCACATGCTTCCAGACATTAACCTGGAGGATTGCTGCAAATTTACAAAGAGAAGTTGTTTGCAGTAAATTTGATTACTCCTTCCCAATAAATCCACCATACAGTTTCCAGCAAACTGTTGTAAGGGTTTCCTGAGCCAGTGTTCACATCGCTTTGTGTTTCACTGTTTAAGATGGAATTTTCTTCCATTAGTATGCCTAAGCCTTTTTTGTACTCATTTGTAATATTCTAGAAAATTTTAATGTAACCAGGCTGTTTGATTACACTCCGTTAAAAGAATGCTTAGCTCTGTTTGCTTTAAGCCCAATGCCTGATCCTTTTCATCTGATGACCCTTAGCACTTCAATTATCAGCAGTGAATAGTCACTCCCTTTTCACCCACTGCATACTGCTCTTTGTTTACAGATTTCTGTTGTACCCCTTTTATCATTCCTTTTCCTCTCTGTAGCATCTAATTGTGTTCCTTTGTTTTTATCGTGGTTTAACCCATGCTGCAACTAAGCTCCACACAGCCACTCGCTCACCCCCCTCCCTGGGATGGGGGAGAGAACAGAAGAGTAAAAGTGAGAAGACTTGTGGGTTGAGTTAAAGATAGTTGAATAGGACAGCAAAGGAAGAGATGATAATTATAATTATAATAATAATAATAATAATAATAATAATAATAACAATAAAAAAAGGATGCACAATGCAATTGGTCACCACTTGATGAATGACACCCAGCCTGTGTCTGAGCAGCAACCGCTGCCACCCGGCCAACTCCCCCGACTTATACACTGAGCGTAATGTCATATGGAATAGAATAACCCTTTGGCCAGTTCGGGTCAGCTGTCCTGGCTGCGTCCCCTTCCAGTTTCCTGCACACCTGGCAGCCCAGGCCAGCGTGAGAAGCTGAAAAGTCCTTGACTGTCAAGCAAGATTTAAAAATATCATGTATGCTATCAACATGATTTTCATCCCAAATCCAATACACAGCACTGCACCAGCTACCAGGAGGAAAATCAACTCTAGCCCAGCTGAAATCAGGACAATTTTTCATGCAGAACTGTTGTTATCATTCTTTTTTCTTTTTCTAATGGTAGTCTATTTGTGACACACAGAGGAGCAGATAATTCTGGATTTGAGCACATTACTGATACACACTCTGTCATAATGTTCTCTGTTTTGTTCTCTACTTATTTCCCAATGTTCTATTGTCTTTCCGGTCACCAGTGAACATTTTGCCCTTTGTTTCCACAGAACTATCTACAGTGACTACAAGACCTCTTTCTTGAGGGTAGTAAGCTCATTTGTCACTGTGTGTGCAGTCAGCGTTGCACATTACATGTATTTGTTGTCACTGAATTTTGTCTGCTCTTTTATTGCCTGGTTGCTCATCATCATGAGATCCTTCTGCAACTGGTTGCAAACTCATGAATATTTAGATCACAAAGGAAATGTTAGATGCAGGTAAACTATTTAGTCGCTTAAATACAAAGATAAGGCATACAGTGACGGTGTCCTTTCATGTCAGATTTCCTATAGGGCTTTCTGGACATGGGCAGGGTTCTTCTTTAGCTGCCACTACTACTGCACAATGTATTAATTTGTATTTAGTTTTACTGTAAGTAAAGCTCTTTCTGGACCTCTCTACTGGTCACCACAGAGAGGTTTGAGACTCTGATGAGAGAACTTTTAACAAGCATAGTTTATATACTGGCCACCAGGCAGGATATTTTGTGGCCTCTGAGGAGCTTTGGGAAATAATAGACCAATGCGCTAATTGCTGTAATCAAGGCCACGGACCTCGCTGGCTCCCACCTGCCTTAATAACCAGGGGAGAAGTAACATGTCAGGCACCGGTATTGAAGCTGAAATGCATCACGATAACAACGAAAAAGAAAGAAATGGTTTATGAAGTAAATTTCAGTAAGTTGAAGGGTGATGTGTTCATCATTGCTTTGGAGAAACTCATGATTTGATAATGCCAAACAAGTGTCAGGTCTCACAAGCTCTCTTGACATTGCCAAGAAAGCTTGATGTTGCCACTGACTATACTAACATCACATTTTAGGAAATAGGAGTAAGAGATTCTTTGAAGATCATCCTGTATTTTACCATGGTTCATGAAGACTGTGTATCTACTGCTTACCAGTGGCTGCTATTTGGGATCATATCGTGTGTCTAGACATAGGTGTCTCATGCAATTTTAGATGTCTTCTGATATCTTGCTTAGTTCCAGCTGCCAGAGCAGAAAGCCTCCCATAGCTCATGTGTTACCTCACCCACATAGAGGTTGTAGATGTCTAAAATGGTGCTTCCTTCACAACTTTGTGAATGACAGTGGAGGCTGAATGGTTAAATGGGGTGCTCGAAAAAAACCTAATTGAAACCCTAGCTAGTTGCACAGAAGACTTGCACAGAAAAAGAGCTTGATGATGACTCCGCAGTAACAGCAAAACATAATTCAGGGAAGATTTTTAATACAGGGAATTATTTCTGTGTTAAAGTGGATATTTAATTTGTATGAAGCAGCATATATTTGTCAAGAATGATTAGTATCATCATTTTCCCCATTCTCCCCAAAAGACATCTTATGATGTTTTACTTTGGCAATTTTCCTCCCCTGCCCCAAAACTTCAGCTCCAGTGAGCAGTTTTTCTTCTTTACTACGAAGAAGGAAAACTGTCCCCTTAATTTGGGCAGGAACTGACATCCACTTGACTGGAAATTCTTACGTAATTCTTCTGAATCTTCATAGCGATCGTTCTCCTCTGAGCATGAAGCAACACTTTCCCACGTCTGCCATAACAAAAGAAGCCCTTCAGATTTATTTCCATCTTTGTGTAAGTTCACAAAATACATAGCTTTGAAGATTTCAATGTCTTTCTGTCCAGAACAGTGGAAAAAAACCCCTAAATCTAAATCACTTTACTTCCAGTCACAGGACTACCATATGTAAGATTTCAGAGGCCAAGGATTTTTTTGTCATTTCTCAGCTTTTTGAGAGGTGATAACTTTGAAAAATACATTTCAATGGTTGGTCAGAAGGCTTTGTTTCTAAACTTTTTAACTAAACCAGACAAGAAAGGAATTCTGTGTTAACAGTTTATTGGATGCAGCGTGTTCCATCAGTTACTGTTAATGGACAAATAAGATATCATTAGAAAAAGCATTATGACTGAAGTTACCTTATCTCTCTCCTCAGTAACTTCAGCTGTGACAGGGTATGTTTTGCAAACACAAAGGTTTTCCCAAAACCATATTTTTTTTTGTATCAGTCTGTGCACAGCACAAACTGCTTAACGGTTTCTATAAAATCAAGTAACAGAAAGAACCTGGGTTACATCTGTTATAAATCATAGAGATAAAATACTTTGCAAAGAGTGGTGAAAGAAGGGCTTACAAAAAGAAGATTTGTGCACTGCTCTGCTGCAGAAACTGATTGTAGAGTGGGCAGCAGGGCTCCATTTAAGTTTACTCCTTGTCCAAGTGTTTGTGCAGAACTCCTGAATACAGCATTAGTTTGCATTTTTGAGAGCCTGCTCTTCAAGGAAATGGAGAGTTTCAGTAAATGGATAGCATCTTTTTGAACGTAAGCGTTGAAAGTGAAGTTTCAAATCACACTTCCCCCCCACCCTCCCCAAGGAGTTTTGAGAGTTAGGCGTGAATCACCAGATACATTTTATGGAAAAGAGAGCTGGAGTACTGAGAGATTCGAGTTCCCAGCAAACCAGCCGCAAAGTTAAAATTAGAGTCTGTTACTCCGAACTTGTGTGTTTGTTCAATTTATGGTAAGTTTAATACTGGTATTAGCAGCAAAGAATAACATCCACTCCAGTGTCTTCATTTACAGTTGTTGATAAATACAGTTCTAGGATGTTTGCCCATTCTGTCTTTTTTTCTTTTTAACTTTGAAGCAGCTCGGTGCAGAGAAGGAAGATGAGAATTGGTTTTACTGCTGTCTCAGGAAGCAAATTCTGACAGGTGTCTGTCTTTATATCAGTAAGTTCTCACTAGAAGCACAGCTGAAGGGAGGATGCATTCTGAAGTAAAAGTGGCGACCATCAGAACTTCATGTCAGCAATGAAAATAATGTGTATGTTCTGCTTTCATAGGACAGGGAGGAGGGTTTATGTGTGAGTGCTTGCTTTTGCAACTAACAACCAAATCTGACTGGGGAAAAATTTGTAATGGAATGAAATCAAATTCTGCTTCAAGAACATCTGACATGTTTGCTGAAGGGATTTTTTTTTCTTGTAAATGACTGATTAACTTCTCAAACATTAAAAAATGCTCATAGAAATAATGATCTCGCCACAAAGTGGAACATATTCTATATTAATAATTTTAGAATGAATAAAACAAAAGAAATTAGAGATGTGAGCCAATTATATGAAATACAAAATTGATATGATCTATAAAACTGTTTAATGGGCTGTGAAAGAAGGGAGGTTATAGTGTAATTTTTTTCGTGAGATGCAAACTAGCAAAATTAAGCCAATTAAACTAAAGCCAAGATACAGTGGTAAGGATAAACTCCTTCTCCAGTTACAAAACATACAGAAAAATAGTAGAAGCAGATACAGAAACAGATACAAAACATTTTGTTCTTGATAGTTTTTTGATGCTGTGTCCTGAGTTCGGCCAGGACAGGGTTAATTTTCACGGGACTCCAGGAAGGGGCACAGCTGGCCGGGCTGACCCCACCTGGCCAAGCAGAGCCGGGTATTCCATACCATGTGCCGTCATGCTGGGGTCCGGTGGGGGGGGCGGGGCGGGGGCAACTCACTCGCAGCTTGGTAGCGCACGCGCGGGTCCGATCCGGGAGAGCGGCTCTCTGGGTCGTGCGGTTTGTGTTGTGTTTTCTCCTCATCTGTGTCATTGTTGTTCCTGTTCTCTCTGTTTGCTGTTCTGTTAAACTGCCCTTATCCCGACCCACCAGTTTCTGCCTGTTTCTTTCTATTCTCCTTCACGCCCCAGCGGGGGGAGGGGCGGTCGTGTGGCGCTTTTGTTGCCAGCCCCAGCCAAACCATAACATGCTGGAATTATTTAAATGGAATTTAAAGATTGCTACTGTGAAGAATTATAAAATCCATTTAAATATCTAGAAATGAACCTTGGAAAAATGGATGCCTTTTGAGGCACCTAACCAGCTAATGAATTCTTTGCATATATTCTATGAAAAACTTAGAAATATTTATATTTGTGAAATAATTTATAAACTTTATTTTATACCAGGGTCATTTTTGAAGGAAAATTTGGTTTCCTAAGTCAAAGAAGAATGTTTTAGTTTGTTTTTCACATATAGAGCCTGCTTAAAATTAAATATTAAGGCTGTACAGTATACAAAACAACTTAAGTCAGTTACAAAATACATATCCTTGCCTATACTCCTTCTGATACCTTATCTCAGAGGTCTGTGCCAACCTAATGTTTCTTTTTACTCAGTTACTCAGCCTGTTTGAGGACTAGAAGATAAACATTCTTAAGCAGAGTGAAGGCAGTTTTCGGAACTGGATGATACACCCACTGTCTGGGTGGAAAGTCATACCCAAGAGCTGTGTTCTTTCTGCAGAGGAGTCATCTATCGCCAGCCTCTGAACTGGTGACTAGATGAAGCCTTTTGATTTTTAGTGTGTCCTGCTCCAAAGTCTTAGAGATACATGGAGGTACATCATTAACAGCTTAGTCACTAGGAAAACAAATTTTAACATTACCTCAAAGTACTGACAGATCAGGTTCTTCAAATCACGGTTCTGAAAGATGCTGCACTCTGTATAATCTTTTCTGAGTGCCATTGCATTGAAGACACTGTACCAAAGTACAGTCCTTTCGTGTTACCTTCCACAAGTCAAATATGACATAGAATGTTGATCTCAAATCTAGATGACAGTTGCAAAACAACTTCTGTCTGTGTCACTCAGGCACAAGTACTATCCAACTGTCTATTCTGTGAATGCTCACCAATAAGCTTCGGACAGAAGTGCAAAATTTTGTATGTTGTAGAGTCCTGCTGATTCCTGGGCTGACAAACATCAAGGCCCACCTTTAGATAATGTAGCAAGTAATAAAGTATCATCTCACCTATCTTTATTATAGTTGCTCCTTGGGAAAGAGACTATTGTTTGAAGAGAGACTTAAAATAAAAACTCTATTAGAATTTCTTCAGAGAGGAGATTCCTTGCAGAAACTCTATGGACTCCTTTTATTGATAATTTGGGAAATTTAGTCTCAGCTGTAGACTGGGTATTCAAGTAAGCTGTGGAGTCAAAGGTGAGGATTTGGTCTCCAGCTGCAGAAAGGCTTAGTCTAGTCTTTAAAAAAAACTAAAACAACAACAAAAAAACTTCCAGTTGCAAGTGTGTAGGATCCTCTGTCACCCCCTGATGTTTACTCTGGTCGTATGGTTGTTTCCATAAAAAGACAGTGTAGATATCAGCAGGGCCCCCAGTGTGGCGCAATTAATAAAGGAGGATGTGCTGGACTCGTTGGCCACAAGCCCTGGGAAGAAATAAGATAGTGTCGAGTCTTCCTGGAGGAGGGAGTATTGCCCTAGTTAAAATAAACTTAAGGAATGTATCTGTTGAGATAAGCTTAAAGAATGTGTGCCTGCCCAGCGTTTGTGTTAACCAATTAATGAGTGCCTAGTTTGAAACTTAACCAATCAGTTTAGAACACGCTGTCTTTTGATCTGTATAAATATATGTGTATAATAGCAATAAAACATACATTCTGCTTGTATCAAGCAGGTGTCCCGTCTCTCAATCGCGGCAAGACAGCACTGGCATATGCTGGTGTTTTAAATGGAATTGAAAAGAAACCAGTGGTTTCCAGACTTCAGAGTTAATATTAAATAACTTTAAGTAGCAGTTTTAATCAACTATGACATCTGAAATATTCCATTTTAAACTGTAAGCAAGTATTCTGCTGGCTTAGCTTAAATATTTCAGTGATTGTATCCCTGTTGCCATATTAATAACTGGAAGACCATCAGACGTTTTGTACCCTGTTGCTTTGGGGATGATTAATGATGCCACACTGTGAAGTCCTAAGGCATTTCTGGGGTGTCAGTTGAATACTCCAACTTTCTAATAGTCAGGAATTCCTGGTACTTTGTCATTATTGTTATTACAGCCTTTTTTTCTGGTGAAAAAATATATATTTTTTTTTCCCCTTAAAGCAACATTTCACCTGTGTCTTGCTCTGGTTAACAACTGATTTGCAGTCCTGCTTCTTATGTTCTCTCTGTCTTCCAAGTGTTGACAAAACAGCTTGGCACCACTTCAATAGCTGCCTAAATCTTGCCTGCTGGTGGTTCCCTTAGCTTCAATGTACTTCATTTCTTACTTAAAACTAGATATTTGCTGAGGTCTCTGTAAGTTTTTGTTCATTTGTTGGGTTTCTTTTGTAAAGGAGGCAGTTGAAGTCAATCATCACAACAATAGCACTGTTAAATAAGGACCATGGGTTTGGGCTTTAAAAAATAAATTATTTTTCCCCTACTTTTAATAGAAGATGTATTTTGAAATAAATTTTCATTAAAATAGAGAGATATTTAGTCACAATATATAATACCATGATTTTTTAATTATCCATTAAAGAATTTAGAACTTGCTGACAAACTAAACAACTCTAATTATGCAGCAGGTAAAATAGTAATATATTAAATACTAATGGCTGCAGTAACGTTAAATCAGAAAATGATTTGAGGCAAAAGATTTTTCTTAGTGAAATTAATTTTTCTGCAAGGCACACATTTTTAATCTTGGTAATATCATAATTTAGCAATTTAAGTATGCATAAATACTGAGGCAAATTCTGTTTTCAGCTGTATTTGTCTTCATTTAGGAATAATCTAATTTGTATCAGTAGCACGCATACAATCATGTGTTAAAAAAAAAAAACCCACACGACATGGCTACCTCCCAGCAAACTGGGGTATCCTAGAAAAAGTTGTATTTCTTTGTAATGCTATAAAAGCTAATTCAACTGTGATTACTGGGTTAAATATTATAGAACTAAACCTATGTAAATATTGCAAGAACAGATTGCTGTAAAACTGATAAAAATCACAGGTGACAAGATATTCACCAAATAAGAAATCCATTAAAGGAATTCGTATAGTTTTGTAAACCATAAAAGCTGAACTCGACACACTTGTCCCCAGAATCCTGATACAACATGTATTGTTCCTTATTTTTATTCATTAAGTTTGATTTCATTAGGATAGTAAGCTAGCAATGAAGTGCTGTGTGGTTGTAGTCAGAGAAGCACATACAGGGTCACACAAAGCGTGACCTCACCTGAACTGAATTAGCACTCAGAAATGAACTGATGTTCTTTACCACTGAAACGTTACCAGTATGTCAATACAGCATTCATATCATTATATTGTGTTTAATTTAGAAGAACCCTATGTGAATTCATGTGTTCATTAATATCTAGCTATACAGGGCTAAAGAGACAAAACACTTAAATCGTTCTGTAAACAGTGAAGTGAGTTAAGGGGGTTTACCCCGTTCATATTGGGCTTTTTATCTGACTGACTCTGATGGCATATCACAAACTCCTTTCCAGAAATGCTGAGGTTTCAGATCTCCTTCTTCAGATCTCTTGGTAACATTATTTTATTTTATTTATTAAGGTAATTTTGTCCTCTCAGAAAACACTGAATTATGGTAATTCCTTGGAACGAACTACAGAAAAACTATGAAATGCCAAATAAAACTGAAAGATTTGTTTTTCAGAATTTTCATTTAAGGGAAAAAAAAACTGTTCTTGTTAAAGTATCTGGCAGATTTTTCTCTGTGGGTCCTAGACCTGAAGCAACGTCCTAGAGGTCACACCTTGAGGGCTGCGTGCAGTTCTGCTCTCTCTCTCTCCAAAGGAACACTCTACCTCTGTATCCACAGGGACGGGCTTTCCCCTGTGCACTGGTTCCCTCTTCACACCGGGGATGCTCCTGCCTTTATGCCATCCTCTACCTTCTGCTCCATGCAACCTGCCTACCCAGCCTTCTTGGCAATTTGTGCCCCGCTTTGCTCTAAGCCAGCTCTGCTCGGCAGGCACTGTGCTGAGGTTAATGCAATAAGCCCTTCTGACAGCACAGCACTTTCTGAATCAGAGCTGCTTCTGTTCTCTGTAGCAAGATTGCCTGAAAGGCTGACAGACAGCCCAGCTGTTGGTTAGTGTGCAAGGCCTGAGTGTAAACTTCATTTAGCTATTTCAAGATGCTGTTGGAGGGGAGCTGAATTCAAAATTTGGGGTGTGAAGATTATTTAGGTTTAGCTTCTAATCACATTAACACTGCCCTTTCCATAACTCATCTGGATTAATTGCAATGAGGTTTGTCAGCAGCAGGGAGTGTGTTGGGAACAAGGTAAAACTTCACACCTTCCTGCTTGGAAAAGGGCAGGGTATCACAGAGAGCTATAAAATCAGGACTGGCACAAAGAATGCGAGCGTGAAATAATTTAATCACTGTTTCCCAAAATACAGGGACTCTAGTCAGCCGATGGAATTATTTGATTTAAAATGAAATTAAGTACTTTTTCACACAACGTACCATTATATTGTGAATTCATTCCCTGTGCAACCTTGCAAGGGCTAGAATTATAAACGGGTTTCTAAAGCGACTCTGTGAATCCATAAATAGCTCATTTGGTGACTAAAAAGCCCGTCTGGTCTGGATGCAGACTCAGAAGGCTCACGTCTGACTACTGGGAGGACATACATGGCTTTTTTTTTTTAAAGCAGTGTGTCACACCCCAATAATGGGAGTGATTAAATGCCCCACTCCATTAACGAGAGTGACTCAGATTCGCCGATCCCCTCAGCTGGATTAAGGTGAAACGACACCAGAGATCCTGTATCACTTTACAAGGTTTATTCATGATTATGATAAATCAACTTTATGTGGCACAATTATGACAGGCAAACTACTGAGGTGCAATTATGATAAGAAATGATGGTGGTACAATTACAACAAGCAAACTACAGTAGTACGATTAAGATAGACAAGCTACTGTAGTACGATTATGATAAACCTTGCTTTTATAGTTTCAAAGGAGGAGCAAAAGAACATAAGGGGGGGACAGAAAAAAAAGTTAGAGACGAAAAGAGGAAGAGGAAGAAATAAAAAGCAATCACCAGTCCTGGGTCCAGCGCTGATCTGGGCAACGGAGGGAGGGGATCCAGGTCCTGGAGAGCACTGCTTTTACAGTGATTTTTCTCAGTGTTTACAGGCAGCTAGCCCCCTCCCCATAGTTGAGTTTCTTGCTTCTCATGCTAGTTAATTAGTTGGTGATAACCACCTTTTCTTTCATAGGCTGTTAGCCTCGCTTCCCATGTAAATTAACACACATGCTCCTTACAGGTGCGGGTGGGGGGG
>Ga0065711_1003816_pt1 | contig 26222 bp, 17 predicted proteins | sample Hoacrofraction12_FD_59098 | JGI IMG/M metagenome (GOLD analysis project Ga0065711, IMG submission 59098) | Hoatzin crop microbial communities from Cojedes, Venezuela - Epithelial fraction 12 v2 (version 2) | ecosystem: Host-associated > Birds > Digestive system > Esophagus > Crop | place... | reverse complement strand
CTCCGGCGGGGCCGAGCCGGCAGAACCGCGGTGGAGCGCGGCCCCCGGCCCTGCCGGTACCGCTCGGGGGGGCCGGGCCGCAGCGAGGGCCGCTGAGCCCCGCTGAGCGCCCGCCGCCTGCCCTCAGGTCTGGGTTTGAGAAGCAGATTGCTGGGAATGAGACCCGCAGCGCAAAACGCTGCGCTCGCCCTCCCCGGGGAGGGCTCGGGCAGAGCACTGCAGGCCGGGCGCGCGGGAGGAGGGCAGCTGTGTTACCTGACGAAGCGAACATAAGCGTTTATTTAAATTACCTAAATAGCTGAAGAAATGCACGCCGCAGCTCGCCATCTGACCCGCGGACCACAGTGTCCACGCTGAATGCAGTACAGCAGTGACAGAAATTTGATTTCCTCCTCCCACTTTGAAGTTATTTTTGCACAAAAAAAGTACATGGTAAACAGAATTTTGTTCTTATTTCCCTTTAAGAAAACTAATCTTTAGGTCTTACTCAGCAGCAGAATCTTTTTTAGTGCAGTACAAAATGTTCCCTTTAATGAAATCAATGAAAAGTACCCACAGTCCCTGGGGCTGGACACCTTGTCAACCTTCCGGGGGCAGATTCCTCCCCTCCACCTGACCCCGGAACGGGGAAGAGCTTCACATCGCATCTGCCCGCAGTGCCCAATTAGTGACCGCATAAATTAAGCCACAGGGTAATCTTCAGTTGTGAGTCAAGCAAATTACTTGTACAAAAACCAAACTGCAATAGAAAGACTCCTACCCAGGAAGCGTTAATAAAAATTGGAGGTAGCTCTGTTTTGGTTTCGATGTGGATTTGTTAGCAGAGCTGATAAACAAGACGCCGAGTTTCTGGAATTAAGCTGGGATCGGAGGGAGTGAATATGTGTCAGCTACATCATCTATCACTGCAGTCCTCGGGTGTTGCTTTCGTAGGAGAGTGGCATCACATAAAACAGTGCAACAAGCACTTAAAAAAAAAACCAACACAGTAGGGAAAGCTTCCAGAAATGTTTTCAGCTAAATCTGCAGCCTCCTGTCTCTTTCATTACCTCCAGCAGAAGCGCTTGCTGTAATTGCTTATCTTCTGTTGCCCTTTCGTCTTTTTAAACCACATATACTAGAGGGGAATACACAGTCAGAATAATTCCCATTTTTCCTTCAGCAACTTATTAGCATAGCAAATCACTGACTCTGTGCACAGTTACAGTACCAGGGAGGAATAATAGTTCCACCTACAAGAAAATATTCTCAGAACTGATGTCAACGGCTTTATGCGCATACCCGTGTCATTCCTAAGAAAACAGATTTCAAGACAGAGGTTGGTGAAAGCTAGGGAGGATCTGACACTGGAAGATCTGACACTTCCAGCAGAGACCTGAGAAGCCAAAGGGAATGAGGTAACAGCAGAAGACCCACTCCCAAACAGGAAGAGAGGAGCCACAGAGTCTAAATATTTCGTCGTTTGTGTCCAGTCCAGACCTGGTGAGAACACCCCAGCAATCACGCGGGGTCTGTTTCCCACCCCGTCCTAGCTGCCCACAGCCAAAAGCGGGTGCTTCAGCACGGGAGGCGCGTGGAAAGGTTCCCCCCAGTCGAAAGGTTCCCCCAGTGTTGTGGCAGCTGACAGCACTCGCGGCTTTCGGTCCTCCCGAGGCACGCATGGCTCCTACGCATTCACGCCGCACACGCAGGCTCTGTGGCCAGCCCACCAACGCAAGCCGGGCACCTTCTGCACGAGAACCCAAGTAGGCAAGGGACTTCAAGACAATACTTGGGTCTGAAGTCCCGGAGGCAGAGGAGAGGGCAGAACAGCAAGCAGCCTTGCTCTCCGCTGATGACAGACTCTCCTGTGTTCTGCAAGAAGCCAGATCCAGCTGGAACACAGGGTGTTTGCTCCGAAATCGCCGTCAGGGACACGCAGGCACGCTCAGTTCCTACATCCCGGCTGTTCAGGCTTCCGTATAAATACACCAAACTGCCCGGGCCTATAGGACTGGACCGGTCTGTGCCTACACTGAAGCCCAACAACAGGTATTTCAAGAATACCACCACCAATCACCTACAGCGTTTAAAGTTTGCAGGCATTAGCCAAGGGGCGAGGGGTCAGCTTTTGGGATCACCATTCCTGGCTTTGGTCCACAAATCCAATCCAAGCTCTGCTTTGGGCCCATCCACACCTTATTACATCTAACCCCTTAGCGTCGCAACCACGCCTTCAAACATCTCCTTGGTGAACTAGGGAGGCAAAAACCTCCCATAAAACCTCAATCAACTCTTTATGTTGTGTGTGTTTGCACTGCCAGCTGACATGAAGTTTGCACAACAGCACAGAAAAAATCTGGCTGGAATAAACAAGATGTTGTCTCTTAAATAGCCAGAATCCCTACAGCAAGATATAAAAATACTCGGTCTTTTAAATCATATATATACCATCAGATCATCTCCTAGACAGATTCTGTATTGCTTACAATATTTGTTATCTAATATAAGCCTGTGGACAAAATATTCTGCTATAATCCTGTAAATGTGAGATATTAATTTTCTTCACGCTTCAGCAGTCTAAAGAACACAGGGTCTGCCATCCCTTCAGTAACTAATGAAAGGCATATCTATTTGTGTAGCCTGAGGAGTTTTGAAACAGATTTGGGCTTTTTTGCAGAAGGAATGGGAAACTTCTGTTTTGCTGGCTGTTTAATTTTATTTTTTGCAATTTTTGGCAAGAGCACCTTAAGCTGTGGATAACTGACTCTAGTTTGTCTAAAGCTAAATGTGTGCTTTATGACCCTTCGACTACCAGGGCTGCATTTTAATGCCAGCATTACCCTTCATCTGAGCAATGGCTGAAACTGGGGCTTGCTAACATAGCTTCAGAGAAGCAACGAGTAACAGGAAGAGTAAAAATAGCTTTATTTTGCTGTATACACCTGTTTTGGAGTGAGATACCAGGCAACATGAAAGGAACTGCATTTTGGGAATCTCAGAATCAATACCTGGATTCTAGCTCTTTCAATAATAGAAGCCAAGAGAGATAAAACTTCTCCTGCTTGCAGAGCTCTGTCTCCTCAGAAATACACATTACCAAACCCCAAAACTCCCTTCAACACTGAGAAAAAGCACGTTAAAGGTTGTGTAGAAACAAAGAGCTGGTGACATACGCCACAGCACATCAAACCTACATCAACCGGTCCTGCCTGTAACAGGAAACAACTCGCAGCCGTTCCCATTTCCCTCCCACAGCAGATGGAAGTACAGAAAAAAAGCCACGGTCTTAGATGAAGTGAAGAAGTGTTTGGCCAAGAGATGAGGAGCCACGCGCCATGCACCAGAGGTCTAGCAGAACGGGAGATGACTGCCCTCCAGAAGGATTTCATTCCGTGGGATCAGAGACCCTTCGTGGAAGGTCTTGCCCACTGTCCTCAAGAAATTTTCAGCGAGAACAATAGTGCAGCAAATGACGTTGTGAACAAAGGGCGTTAGACAAGATGTTAGAGCGTTGCTTGGGTAGCAGTGAGCAAAGAGTGCTTGCAAAGAGTCCGTGTCCCCTGTCTAGCCAGTGTCTCCTCCCACCATAAACTTCTTCAAACGCTGCCTGTTGCCTTCTCACGTTTTCTTTTTCAAAGTAGGTAGCTGAGTGACAGTCCTCAATCCACCAGCCAAATGCATGCGCCTCAGTCCAGAATTCCGTGTCTGTTTAACAGAAAACACCCATTATGAAAAGTAGAATATCATATGTCAAACTATAATTGCAATTTTGAAAGAGAGGGCATATTTATGCATATCATAATTTGGCAACAATACCAAGCTCACCATTTTCCTCTCGAGAGGCACTACAAGAGCGTTCGTGACTGCGTGTGATCACGGTGACATCTCGACTGACCCAGGCACCTCTGGCACACAGGGGTACACCTACCCGAGGGCCAACAGCGCTCGGCTGGAAACAAAGACGAATCTTCATAATTGTCCCTTCTGCTTTGTTAGTGGTACAGAATTAGTACGCTCTTTGGAGACAAAAGACACCAGGATTTGTATGTGCGCTAGACCAAACTAGAATACCAGCTTTTGGCGTTTCCCTGCTCAGTTGTGCCAGGACCAGCTTAGCCGTGTTGTTAAGAGTTCACAAGATCACTGTTAATGACTGCAGATGGCAATCAGACAACCGCTCATTTGGGGTAGGAAAAGCTTCGCACCATTTTCTGCAGCTTTGGCACAGCTATTTATAGGCTGTGTGCAGTGGCTACTGTAACAATTCTGGGTTACATGTGATGTTTATGGTCCTGAATAAAGATAAAGATACACTGAGAGCAGCTAAAACTGCATTTCCAGTTTGTCTGTGGCCATTAATTAAGATTCCGGTGCATTACCCTTTGTAATTTCTGTTCCAGCATTCCAGAAGGATACAGTGTACGGACTGGTACTTTGCTGCGATGGTCTCAAGACACAAGCAGGACAAGACTCATGGGCAGACCAACCAGTATAGTTGGAGAAATTACAAGAGCTTTTCCGGGTTTGTTTGTTCGTGTTTTGTTTTGTTTTTTTTTAAACTTTTGCTGCTTCTGCAGAGTTCAGACAAAGTTTGTTGTTAAAGGGGTTGTGACCCCCAAAACCTTGCCTCATGGTTCTAATTATTCCAGTCAGTTTAAGACAAGACATTACTTCTACTAATAAATCTTGGCCAGAAGAAGACAACCAGCTCCCATGTTATTTTCTGCCTATCCCACCTATCCTCTTCCCCCTGAGAGAATAAGCAAATTGGCACGTTTAGCCTAAAGAAAAGACGATGACAACAACCTTAACGTATGCATAGGTCAACAGGAGACGCAAGGAACCATTTGTTCTCCATGACTGCAGCAAACAGGACAAGGGCTTAAAGTGCAGCAAGGATGATTATGACCAGAAATTAATTTTCTAATTGCAAGGATGTTAAGCATTGAAATAGGCTGCATTTAAAGACTGTGACGCCGCCATCAGTGGAGACCTGTAAGAACAGCAAGCATTTGTCATAAATAAAATAGCTACAGTTGGGCCTGATTTGGGGTACTGGGGTAACAACTTCGACATTCCTTGTGAAATTCACAGCAGACCTGTGAAAACAGATGCCACTTAGGAGTCAGAGCGGTAGCATTTTGCACACAGGATGAAGTAAGACACAAGGCCTGCTGCAAATTACTGCTTTCTAGATCAGCATGTCTTAAGTTTTTCAGGTATATAGAAAGTTATTAACTCTATTTCTCCCAGGTGATCATGAATCTTGTCATTAAAACATTTAGCTCGAGACACTATAAAGTTGATGTGGATGATGTATGTTCCTCTGCGCATGCGTTAGTAGGCCACTGAAACAATCTGCAGCTGACACCCGAGGTGTCTGTAAGGAACATAACATTGCTCACCTTCACAATCTGACTTGGAAAATCTTCAGAAAAATACCAGTGCTAAAGCAGTGATAAGTATTTTACAAGGCAACAAAATAAGTAAGGCTACTTAAAGTAAAACTGTCAGAAGTGTGATAAGTTGATTTAATATGCTGTATTTTAAGAGTATAGTTTTAGTCATAGTCATTTTTATGAAAGGGAAAAGCTTTGGTTCACTCAATTTGTTTCTGTCAAATACACCATAATTCTCAGCAGTGATGGAATAAACGATATTTAGTGAAACTGCTAAAACAGTCCCAGGTATTGCATTAACCCCTAGCAGTGCTAACAGAACATGTCAGCTTCTTTCCCAACAGAGCACGCCTCCTGCACAACTCACACAATAAATCAGTATAGGTTTTTTTTTATTGCTTGCCTACAAAATCCAAAGCGCTGTATGAGAGCGCTGGTCCAAGTAGTTATTTTGTTAACTGAACAGCAAACACTGCTGAAGCGGAAACAGGACAGTAACTTTTTCTGGACGTAACAGCACTTAAATGCTTCCTTCCCTGTATTTCTGGTTTTTAGTTTATGATACTGAGCCCACTGAAATCAGCCGGGGCTCTCCCACCATCCTCAGTGAGTGAAAGACCTGACCATTAACAGTTGGTTTAGATGGAGCTGATGATCTCGGCTAAGATCTAGCAAGCACCCGGGTCCATAAAGTTTCGAGATCCCTCAGCTCGCACTGAAATGAATTACAGTGACAGAAACTGCCACATTTTGCAGAAGTGAATCTCGCAGCAGGACGTCTGGAAATGCCTCCCATCTGAAAATTGCTCCAACTCAAACTACCACAGAGAGTGAAGAGGATGTCTCCATCCAGAGTTTAGACACAACAGCTGCTCAATTTTGTGTGAGAATGGTTTAAAAGCATTGTTCCTATCTCCAGTAGGATCTTCCAGCTCTGATACACTATCCCAAGAGGGCATCATTATCATGAACCACAGCAAAGCTCCAAATCCTTTTTTCATGACATTCCTAAACTGTTTGCTCCACCCTGATTCATTTTAGGAAACTGATAAGACAGCTGTGAAAATACACCATGTAAAGCACTCTCATATTACAAACCAGCTGGCAGAATTTGCACTTTCTTTTCTCCCAAGGGAATAAAGATTGTTGTTTATTCCACTTTTCAAAAGGCATATGAACCAAAGTGTAACCTTCTCTTAATTAACCCAACTGGTATTGTTAAGTGGGTGTGTACTGATACAACATTTTGGCTTGCAATAATCAGCAAAGCAGCTGCCTCCAAACCATGTGTGGGCTATACTCAAAAAGATTTTCTTATTATGAAAGGGGGTGTGGGTCTTTCCTTTCATGAAAATGCTCATCATTTTCACTGTTCCTTTTCAGTGTCTACTGTAACCATTACTGCATTTCTCATCTGACAGCTTCCTGTCACCAGGTGATAGCTATGAAGATCTGCAAAGCTTGTGTGTTCACCCCAGTGCAGTACTGATAACACTTCATAGCCATTTTTTTCAGAATCATGTATCTTAAAGGCAAGAACACAATCAAGATGCAGCTCGCTTGGCCTATTATGCTGTGTTCTGTTTGTACACCCTTCCTGCAGTCCTTCCCAACCACTCTGTTATTCTACTGAAACTTATTTCTTACACTTTCCTGAACTGCTGTTGTGAGCTATCAAGCTGTTGTTGTTTTACACCCTAGAGACGCCTGCAGTTCAGCGACAGATCCCTCTGCTAGAGATGTTAGCACTCTGACGCAGCATAGGAATCCAAATGTTCAGGACAAATGACACTATAGACATACTGAGCTGAATTTACAAAGTGAAAAATGCTGCTTTGATGCTGAAATTCCTTTTTAACGGTTTCCTTACTTCGGTTGATCCCAGCTGTCTGCCAGCAGTGATTATCCCAACCCTTGCCTCTTCTCATCTCTTGTTTTCGCACTGATACTTAACAGCAGCCCACACACGAGAGAGTCATTTCTTCTTCTCGGTCCAGATGTGATGCCTGCAGCCTAGACCTGCAACTGAGAAACAAAGTTTGGTAATGGACTTACAACTTCACTAGGCAACCCTGCAGAGCTACAGATTGCTTCTGCTACCCCCGGACTCGCTGTGTGCACGCTCCTGGCAAAGGATCCCAGGAATATCTCCAAATTATCTGCATTAAAATGCATCCTGGGATGGGCAGGATGGGAAGGGCTCTCTGCCACAGCTTTCAGTCCCTTTCTCTACTATTTTAGCCAGAAACAGAGTGAGGGAATAAAATGTTCATCTAACGTAAATGTATCCCTTAGGATGCGAAAAAAATACAGAATGCAGTTTCTACATCACCGCGTCATCTTGCAAGGATCCTGAGAAAAGGCAATTTTGGGGCTGAGTACTGAACTGGAAGAGATGTGCTAGAGGTCTTCTGCTGCTTTGTCCCTAGAAAGGATTTCCATGCATAAATCCCTCTGGGAATATCATTGCTTTCCTCAGCATCCCATCCTAGTTGCTTCTGAAATCAAGAAAGGATTGTAAGTGAACAGCACCACGAACAGCATGGCTGTCTGCCTCGTGCCTCTCTGAAGCCTTTCTGCGGGTTTCTTCTCTGAAAGAGGGCGATTTGACAGAACAAACCACTCTGTATGCAACCAATTATTGCCTGAGTGCTCCTGAATGAGGTGAAGCCTGCTACCTCAGAACACCACTTGAGCCCTACAGCTCCTGCCTATAGCTTTGTCACGCCATTTCTTCCATTATGTATATCTGTTGTGTAACATCAGATACTTTGCAGTTAATTTTTTTTAAGGTAAGTCATATTTGAACAGAATCAAAAATAAGCAAGAGCTAAAATATCTGCAGTGCTGGGGCTGTGCCAAACACCCACAGATTCTGTACCCTGTACTCAAGTCTTGTCAAGAATCTCAGCACATCTTTATTCTAATCATTTACTTTCATTTTATTCCTAACAGAGAATTGTCCTGATTACTCAAGCAAAGCACAGCAAGAAAAGTACAGAAATCATTTGGTCAGCTTTGGGGACTTGGTGCTGCTCTCAGTACTCTAACCTCCACAACACTCTTACGCTGAAATGTTTCGGCATACGTGCAGTGATGCACTTAGCTCCTAACTCTTCTTCCACAAAGGCTTTTCAATAAGTAATCAGATAACTCTAAGCAGAGAGGCAGCAAGAACTGTTGAAGGTTATAGCATGACTTGTACAGCTGAGTGGTTAGTAACTCTTTCTGGCAATGCAACTCAGTCCAGGGTTTTCAGCCTATGACCATTTACTGTAGTCCTCGTGACCACGGACATCTAGGTATTGCAGAAGATAAACTAAGCAAGTGCTTTTCTTTTACATGGACAAGCTCTGCATATCTACATACTGTTAGGTTATGTAATAAAATGCTCATCTCCACACACAGAAAGAAGCACAGAGGAAAACTGACAGGCAGAGAACCACCCCACTGAGCTAATGGGAGAAACAGAGCCCCCAGACCCGCTCCTCCCAGCACTACTGGCTGCACCTGGGAAAAGGGAGCCGCAGCAGCCTCGACCGTCAGATTGGGCAACCCCATAACAGGCAACAGCATCCACAGATGAGTCTACACTGCAGCCTGCTTACATGGCATTTCTCACAGGACCAGCATCACCACTGGAACATTTCTGAAGCCCTTACAGAGTTCAAAAATCACCACTGTAATCGGAATGGGTATAGAGTGTGAGGAGACCCTCCCTGTCTAACAAAATAAGGTTTTCAGGAAACTTACACATTAACAGATGCTTGTGTGTTGTGAGGAACTGAAGCAACTACTCTATTCATGTTATTAAAAAAAAAAAAAAAAGAGTGATTCACCAGTAATCTGCATGCCATTTTCAAGCATGTAAAAAAAAAAACCCAACCCCTTCAAAACCTACCATAGCTCCACCACAGTGCTGTGATCGAGGATTGATGAAGTTGACAAGTGTTGCCACACTGGATGCTCTGAAGGCATTTGAAAGTAAGGATTCTGGCAGAGCCAGGATTATAGTATGAAAGGGGAAAAAAAAAAAAAAAGATGGCAAAAGAAAAAAGAAAAAAAGGTGGCAAAAAAACCCCTAAAACACCATAAACAATGACAACGCTACTCGACAGCTCTCATGGCAGCCACAGCCATGGGGACACCTGCTATTGTATCAGTTGGACCCAATGCAGCTGAAGCCGGGTTTTTCCTAGAAACTTCCTAGTAATCTCTCCGCTGCAATAAAACACTCTGAACTCATGACAATATGGTAATGCAATACCCTTTATACAATGCCTTCAATGCACTGCGGCATAAATGCCTTTGCCCAAAGATACCTTCACAAGCTAAAGGAAAGGGACTGGCTGCTCTGTCTAGAAAGCGTGAATTAATGCCAGCCAGGTTTTCTCCTCTCCTGTGAAAGGGCACACTGCAAACTGCTTCCCTCGAGGAGGCTCTGTAAGTGGAGCTGCTCTTTGTATCCACTCCAGTTTGGAATTAAGAATGTTTCTATGCTCAGTCACCATAGCAGAAGGTCATAATACCTTTTCCACTTCTTCTGGTGTAAATATCACACTGAACAACAGCCCCTCACAGGAAACACCAGTCAACTTCTTGTTTGAATTAATTTCTTTCTTTTATACATTTGTACTCTTAAATAATTCTTCCTATCTAAGAAAGATTTCAGGGGCAGATTTAGGGAGACAGACTTAAATCTTTTAAGCAGACTTTTAAGAAACGAAAGAATTAGCTAGTGGAGGCAGTAGAACCCAAAGGACACCAGCAACACAAATGCAGAGGGGAAGCGAACATTGTCTGAAGTGCTCAGTATTTACCTTTTCAGCTAATGTCAACACAGTATGTAGATTTTTTTTTCCCCAGAGATAAGAGCAAGTCTTGAGAATGTAGGTAGAAGACCAGGAGGATACAGAGATCTGTAAGGTAAGGCTAACACACACTCTGCAGGTTTATAAAAACAGACAGCATGCACAAAGGATTATCAAGCATTTGCTTTGATTTTAAAGCCCATATGACACTAGGACGCTGCCTGCAGAGGTGCAAAAATGCTCGTCCAACAACATTCTGGTCTCTCAAATTTAGGAAGTATTTTTCAAAAAGTACTTGAATAGTGAGACACAATAAGGGACATGAAGAAACAACAGAGTATAGCACAGAGGCAAAAAAGTTGGGCAGAGTACGAGACATGATAAAGTGAGTTTTAAGCACACAGAGATGAAAATAATCCAAGGGGACAATTCATCTTTCACCAAGCAACCTCCTTGTACGCAAAATGAAAAGATATTATCTTTTCTCTGCCACTTGCAGAATAAAGACACTTCCCTTGACTAGGCTGTGTGCAAAGAGAGAATAAATGTTATTTCTTCACCTGGAGCTCAAACAGACAAGAAACATCCTGACTAGTCTGTTCCAGTCAGAATCAGGAGAAAGACAGTAAAAAACCAGCCTGGTTTTCCTGTGGATTCACCTTCCCCACACCCTGAATTATGCTCATTTTTATAAGAGATGGAGATCATTCACACTCTTTTGTTGAATGAAAAACAGCAGCCAAGCCACTGGTCTCATGGACAGGAGATCTGCACAATTCGTTACTACAAGCACCCGAGATTAGGATGCACGGGGAACGCTGACTGCACCAAAACAAAGAACACTACAAGAATACGGTCAGCTCAAAGGTGGGGTCTGGAACAAGAGGAAAGGCAAGACAGAGGCAAGATCAGACAGGAAATTTATGAACTGCCCATGTTACAAAAACGCTGAGGACTCCGATTACTCCAGAGCAACAGGACCCGTGGCCGACAAAGATCACCCTGAACTGGTCATGAGGAGTTCTCACATGCAGAGGTCTGAGGGTGTAACCCCACTGTATCACTAAGGCTCTTCCATGGACAATGCTTGAAGATTGTCTCTATCCCACCTCTTAGGCTGTCTACCCTCAGACAATAATTTCCAGCAGAGGTGGCTTACTTTCTAATATTGAATTAATGATTGACTCTTTAAGTGATCCTGAGGTCATGTTGTTAATAAACCTGCAAAAGAGTGTGACCTGGGAGGCAAAAGTAATCTTGTAGTCCAGCTTTTAGAACAACAGCTTCAGGCGTTGTGTCCTGAAAAAGTCTGGGTGCAGAATAACATTTAAATCAAAAGGTGGGAACAATTAACTTGAGAGAGAAAAAAAAAAATCCCAAAATTAAAGCATTCAAGAGCTTAAAGTTAAGGTACTCCCGAACAGAAGCAGCCTGAAATGGTGCTTAAGAATTCCTACTTAAGCAGGAGCTAGAATATTCCTATAAAGAATAAGCTGCAATTTCACTGTGTCCTGGTGGAGCATTATCTCCGTTTGGTGCTTTGTTCCTTCATATGGGTAATATATAGAGACTCTCTGTGGCTTGGGGAGATGATTTGATCAAGGCTGGATTTATTAGAATAGGAAAAGTAAGCAAACATAAAAAAAACACCTCAGAGACCGGGTGACTCTGATGGGAAACAGCCATCTGTTGAGGCAGCAGGATGATTTTTCTTTGTTGGAGGATGGTGAGACCCTGGCGGGAGGTACAGCGAGCCCAAGGTGGATTTATGGGAGAGAGGATGTTCACCAAGAGGCGCGCAGGGCCAGTTTTTCTGGGGTTTGAAATATTTTTTCCATTATCACTCCTTTGAGCATAAGGCAGATAGTCCCCTTTCCCCTGCGTGTAAGAATTATCTAAACCAACGCCTGGGGTACCAGACTTTCCGAAATCCACAGAGCAGGGTACAGTATGTGCTGGACCCAAACCAACACAGAAAACTGGCCCAGAAAGTTTCAGACTCAGATACATTTTTGGTATGGCAAAAAGATAACACTTAGAAGTTTTAACGTCACTTTCCAAAAGTATTTTTAATACAAGCCTACAGTATTCAAATGATCATCCCTCACCCTATACCTCCCTGGAAATTGCTTTTGGGGCCTTATACAATGTCCGATGCAGTCAATGGGAGCGGTTTTTGAACAACGTCCAGCAGAGCCATTAAAGTTCCTTCTTGGCTGTCTTCAAAAAGTGCTGCAAATTTCAGCTATGAAATCTGGGTGTATGAACAGAAAACTATCTGAGCAAGTTAAAGAGGAAAATATTCTTCAAACATGCTCTGCACAGTCCACCAGTAACAACATAGCACAACAGCAACAAATGACTGAGGACAAAGAAACTGTTAATTCTAGTAACCCACTTGATGTTCAACTATCGAAATAATATTTATGATACTCAGGAAGCTGTAAGAGAAAGGAAAAAAATAGAAAAAGCCCAGCACCAGGAAAGCCATTTACAAACGGCAATATTTTAAAATGATCTCATATAAAAAAAAAAAAAGACTAAGTGCAGCAAAACATGTAACTGGAAATGAGAGAAAGAGTGAAATGTCTTTAGATTCAGCATTTGAGGAATATATAACAGGTTTTGCCAAGAATTATTCACGTACATCTGCACAATCCCCATCCATCTATTTTTACTGTTTTTGTGGGCCAATAAAGAGAGCTGTGTATTGTCAATCCTAAAAATAAATGCTTAAGCTTTAAAAACTATTTATATCACAGTACAGAGAAGAAAGGTTAATTTGAACATAATCATTCTCATAGCTCGTGTCGCTTCAGCTGTACTGGACCGAGGGCGCAGCATAACTTTTTCCTCATCCTCAGACAGGAACGACAAAAAGCACACAAGAAACAAGGTTGGACGACTCTACTCAGAGACCACCTTAGCCCAATCTTCCTGCTTTTGCATCCCATGAACTCTTTTCTCCAGGGTTCTGCATCCCAGGTGAGCCGTTCTACCCCACAGTACACAGGTTCTTCAGGAGATTGCACTAGATACATCCGCGGTCCCTGCTGGCCTCAAAAGCCCAAGGTGAAATCCTGGCTCCGTTCAAATAAACAGCAAAACTCCCTTACCTTCAGAAGACATTTCCCACTGTAAATTCCAGAGTCCTTTGCAGAACTGTCCATCTGCTTAATTGTTTGGCCCTGTTGTTGGTTTCTGTCAGTGTTACCTTCCCTGCATGCCTAATAGTGGATTTGCTCTAGTTACTTAGCTAATTAGCTTTCAGAGCATCCACTGTATACCAGGTAGGGGTACTTGAATGGCCATCCTATAAATACACTTAATAATGGCTAAATAAAATAAATGCTAATTTCTTTCCCTACAGGCAAGCTTCAAAAGTTAGGGACATTTCTCTAAAATGAGTTCTCCAACACACATTTACAACTGGCCATAAAAACCTGGAGGTAATTTTCCTGGAGGAGGGACACAGATTACCTCGGCTGAGGTTAGGCACTACGTCTTCCCACCGTAGGCTCTGCCTCTGCCACACAATAAAGGCATCACCATGCGACCTGTCCCTCATCACGTGCCTCCCAGCCATGCAAACCATGCTTTAACTGTCCTGCATCGATACCAGCTCTTTCATATTCTCTTTCAATACAGAAAAAAATCCATAAGCTGACAAATGCTGACACTATAGTCCCAAACTCTCCTTATCTCCAATACCGGAGTATTGCCGGTATTGACAAAACCATTCTCCAGTAGATGCCATTAAACCAGTTATTTATTCAGCCAACACTGTTTCAAGGCAGCTTGTTTATTCAGTTGCTGTTGACATTTCCTATAGTTTAATTCATGGCACTCACACCTGTAAGTGAGAGAGGGGCAGATTAACCCACTTTTGAAGCTACAACCGGCCATCAAAACCAGCCAGAGCTCCCACAGCTGTTTGCATTTGTTTATAATACAAGGCATAATTTCAGCAGCATTCCTTTTTGGTTTTCTCTCTATTTAGAAAACAAACGCTCAAACTTCTGCGGAATATTCAAGAGCTCACTTGCCATTACCATGAGCCATACATTAACCTCATCAGCAGCAACGGGAGTAAAAATCAGGGTTTCTGGAACAGAGCGCTGAGCAGATGAGTGTTGCTGAGCTGTCGGGACAGTTGTTGAGGGTAGGAGCTGCCAATCTAGAGATTTTTGCCTTTCAGCTAACAATTTTATTCACAGGCAGTAAAAGTCCTCCCCTTTTTCCTCGCTTCCAACTGGCCTTCCAGATGCTATTTTTGCTAAGTGTTCATGACAAATCTATTCAATACTGTAAAAAAGCCAAAGGTTCTTTACACCAGTAATTTAGCTACGTCTGCCACGGCTCCATTGAAAATTGCGCAGCTCCACTGCTGGGGCTTTTGACAGCACAGTGTAAACACACAACTGCAGGCAAACAAGTTAAAAGTATAATGAAAAGATAACAGCTGGAAGACATGAGTCCGATGCATTGTTCCCTCTGCTTTATGCAGTTATTTATTCTTGTGCAGTCAGCTTATAGTATTTCTAAAGAAGCAATGTTTATGTGTTTTATGCATACTTTGCCCTGGTGTTAATAAATACCCAACAGGCAATGCAAAAGAAAATGGGCCCATGGCAAAGACAGCTCAGATGTAAGTGATGAATAAAATCAAATGGGAGCCCAAATTCCCTCATTTCCTATTGCTTAAATCCTTAGCTTTGCAATTCTAACACCATTTTCATTATTTTAATGCCATTTCCTATAGTTTGTTGGTTTGTTGTCTGCAGGGAACAGGAAAAGCAAATTCTTTTTCTCTCCTCCATAATTCATCATAGGTAGCACAATTTGAAGAGGTCAGAAATTTTTGACAAAAAATGTTTATTATAAAAATAAGACTTCATTTAATTTCAACTGTACTTGGAAAAAGATTGCTTCCAAACATGTTTTCAGTCTTTTGTAGGTGAGCCTTCCCTCCTGACATACGTGCACATTTCACTACTATTTTCCAAATTTTTCCAATTGGAAGACAGGATGAATGTGTGGGAAACACTGTCAAGCTTCGGAACACTTTCCAAATGAAAATAACTTTCGGTTTTGAAAGTAACACTTGCAGTACTTACCAGGTGTTAAACATTTGATGCGTTACTTTTCCAAGTGACATTATGACCCTGAGGCTGTTTTTAGGCTATTTCAGTACAAAATGTCATGTTCCTGCTCCAAAGATGACTCTAGAGTTCTTCAAGACCAACAGCCATGTTTCTAGAATGGAAAAGAGAAGACTGCTTACATGAGGGGACATCACCTCAACACCTTCCAGTCTCCGCTGAGCAGCGGGGTTGAAGAACACCAGCCTTACCAACACACAGAGACCCAGGTTGACATCATCTTACAGATCTATGGTAAAAGACATAATAATGTAAGAGCAGCTAATGTATTCTTTCCTTAATCAAGCATTAAATGCAGATCCTATGTGATTACATGATGAATTATGCAGTAATAATATGACCCCACAATAAAAATGGAAATTCAGTGGGCAGCCTGTAAACTGCAAGTTTTTCTAAAAAACAACCTGTAAATATCTGCAGAGGAAGCAGCATCCTTGGAAAACAATGAGTCATAAATCTGTTTTTTCTTTCCTTGACATACTGAGCACAAAAAGGAGCTAACACAGATAGTAGCTGCTAGCATGTTTGTCTTACACCAATTTCTTCATGTCTGAGAAGAAAAGGAATCCTTTAACAGAACAGTAGATAAATATTTGTCTTGGTTCTTTTTTTTTTCCCCCTTTAGATGAAGCGCTCTCATTTCCAGTCACTTAATTCCCTGTGTGTTTTGGCTTTTGATGTTGTGTTTCTCTTGCTCAAAATTCATTAAAATCAACATTTTGCCATGAAGAGATTCCCACATAACCTGGAACGCATTCAGATGACTCTCAGGGGCATGACCATCTCTTTATGTAAAGAGCAGAGAATGTAAATGTAATTTAGTCAAGTGCGTACATCTTACCAGGATGGATTCTACCAGCGTAACTCACATTGGGTAGCATGCTAACTTACAAGCAGATCCATTTCACCTAATGGCATAATTTACATCATAAATTAAAGACAATTTTTCAACACTGATCACCACCTGGCAAATCCATGACACTCATCAGCAAATATTTTAAAATAAACTCATAGAGTCCTGACTTTACCAGATGTTTGGCCTATTTTTCGAAATCTGGTTCTTGCCATCCAGTGGGAGTACAGGCAGAGGGACGATAAAGAACACAGCGTTGCAGATGCGTGCATACAAACACAAGGCCTCATTCCACCTGACGCAGCATTAAGCTCATTGCATAAACAGAGTGAAAGTACCACAGTAAATTAAGGCATGACCTGCTTTCTACAGGATGCCTTCTCACGCCCTTATTTCAGCTTTGTTTCTTCATGCATGTGCAGGAAGGAATGCAAGGAAGGGAATCAAGTATTAAAACCTTCATTCTGCAAACAAGAGCTGAAAGCAGCTCAAGAGTTTAGAACATGACGAGTTGTATCCTCAGTGCTGTAACAGCTTGGTTATGTGCCATCTCATCCTACCATACACGGCACCGCGCGGGGAAGGAGACAGGCCGGGAGACACGTGGGGTACACCCGGGGTCCTCGGCCACCGCCCCGGCTGCACGGGCTGCGTGCCGTGGCTGGCTGTTCCATGTGTTTACAATGCATGATATTTAGGCTTGAAATGCAGTATACATGTAGCTATAATTTTCTCACAAAGGTCAGGATTTTTTTTCACCTGATCCATTTCAAACACTGCAGTCCTTTGTAATGCATAATCACATCATATCACATTGGTATTGAATCTTCAGCCTCACTGTGCTCAAATATTTAAAATACAACAAATAAACTGAATGTAGACTTTAACCCACTGCCATTCTATCCTTTATAATCTACAGACAAATTATACAGGCTGAATCCCCCCAGAAGTACAGAAAAGAACAGATTTTAAACTGGATTGACAGCAACGGTCATTCACAGGCAGCAAGTACCCACTCATCTATTACACAGTCTGTGGATAAATGGGAAATTGTTACCTTCAGAACTGTCAGTTCCTCACCTGACATTTACTACAAAAGATTAAAAGAACCAGTTACCGCTGACAGACTGGACTGAAATTGTACAATGTATCAAGATTTGGACTCTGGTCTGCTTCAGTGACAGCTGGGACTCATGCGCCTGATGATTAAAATAAGGACAATCAGTTATTTTGAAGGTGATAAAAGCCTATTCGCTCAAAAGAACAAAGATCAACTTTCACAATCTATTTGCTAAATAGGTGGGATGTGAAATTACTTCCCCTGACAATGAGCGTTCCCGGGGGAATAGTAAATGCACAGCACAACATAACAGAAAATTTGAAATAAAAGCACACAGGGCATTTTTAAGTGTGTCATCATTTGTTAATGCTGACATATGTGACTAATCACAGTCAATTTAGTGTTGATGTTAAGTTTGTCATTTTTACAAGGATTGAGTAATGCTAAATATCACTGTGGGCAGGTGTGATTGTTATTTTAAAGAAAATTGATACAAGATATGAAGGGCCACATCTACAGTTGGTGTAACAAGTTAGTACTGCCCATTTCAGGACAGCAGAGTAATGCCAGATTAAATCATCTATAAACCTGTCTTGCTGTTTCCAAATGAATTCTTGCCTGCTGTTAAAAAAAACACCAAACCAAATAAAAACTGCACAACCAAAAATAATGTTTGCACCTGTTTCAAGAAACATGTGTGCAAATTACTCTCAGGCTTTGGGATGTACGAATTCTACAGCCAAGGTTAGGACTGGGTCTGCTCTTGAAAAATTAAACAGATGCCTTACATTTGGTTTGCTTTTTTTTTTTTTTTTTGCTTCAGCTAAAAAGCAGTGATCAGTAGCAGAGCCAGCAGACCAGGAAAGATGGACACAACATCAAACCCAGTACTTCACAGACTACCTTTGACCTCCTTGACAAATACCGCCTAGCAACCCAAACTGCAGCATATCCTCCGTATGCTTGTCCATGCTGTCTTCTGAAACATAAGAAGGTTACTAGAGACAAGAAGTCACAATTTCTCTGCAACACCAAACGTATCAAGTCCTCGCTGCTCATTTTCCTTGTTCAGAGGACAGAAAGAATTGCCACCACAGTAGGTCCTAAACTACCTTCTTGGAACATCACATGCTTAATAACCCGAGAGGCTGACATACAGGCTTCTGTGGTTTTCAAGACCCTATGCACTCACAGGTTGCACATGAAATGCTAAGGAACAGGTTGCTCCATATGAAAGGAGGTCACAAAAAGCATGTCAGCAACTTGCTAGTGGATGTTTAGGAGCTGGCTCAAAACAAGACACCGGCAGGTTGCAACCACTGGTGATAACACGCCACGTTCCTTCCTCCTCTCCAGCTGCCAGCGTTAAGCAGATCCACAAAATACAAGGAAATCCACAATACAGCTCAAACCCAGCAAATGTATGTGTTTCCCTGTGATTTCATCTCAGCCTTGTTCTGCTGCTTCGAACACAGGCGCTGTGTCGCACGCCTCGGCCCGTGGGTGTGCAGCTCCCTACCTCCCCAGGATCCCACCTCTGCAACACACGCTTCAGCAGCCTCATAAGAGACACCTACTTTGACACCCCCTCTACAGCCTGTCCCACTTACCCTTGGCAGGTCTCTGATACAACAGAGCTGTTAAAGTTAACTTTAAACGTGTGTGTAGTTGTATTAGCTCATACAGGAGGGGTTGTGTGCTTGAAGTTCATCCTTTCATAAACTATTTCCTCCTGTTCAAATCAAGGTGGCTGTTCTTGGCAATATGGACTATGCCACTGTAGCTGTTTGTCTATCGGGGGACCTGACAGGCAACTTCAGGTAGGATATGACTACAATATAAATATTTAACACCATTTTACATTTTCATCATCCATCTTCATAATGACTTCCTAACCTCTACTAATTCACATCCTCCCCCACAAGGCACGTTGTTATCAAAAGCCCTCTGAAGTACAGGGAAGATAAAACCACAAAAGGAACCAGTATCAGAACAGGAACTAGAAGCAACTTTCAAAAAGCATTCCAACACCTGTGCTTCGGGAGGCTTGTCCTGAAGCACGACATCTGATCAGCTGCAGACCTGGGAAGCTAAGGATGCAGCTCTTTTCACACGGTGCAGATGGCATCACTTTAATTACTCTTCAGCATCACGTGTTGATTAGAACATTTTTTTTTTTTTTTTTAATAAATGGACTGTTGTCTTTGCCTTCCTATGAATGTTCCCACATTGAACATTCAACTGAGGGAAAGCGGAGAGGGGAGGGGGGAAATCCTCACAAAACAGGGATCTTTCTGTAGTACTCCGCAGTAATTATTTCTCAACAAAAAGACAAAAGTTGACAGAATGAACATATGATCAAAATCATGGGCAATATTAAAAAGCACCGGCTGCATTTCCTAGTTACGGGAGCATAGGACCGGGGTTGCTTGGTAACACAGCCTGCCAGCTCCAGCCCCGCTCCGCTCGGAAACCAGCCATAAAAGGAACTCCCATGCCATTGCAGCGTTGCTACAGCAACGCGCAGAAGTGATGGATCCCAAGTTAGAGACACACCTTAAGCAAGAATATGTTTCCTCTCATTTTAAACACTTTCCAACCCATAAATACATGGAGTCTGCAACAAAACAGCTCCCAGCAAGGCTAACTTCTGGGGGTTTTTGTTAGCATTCACATCATTTGAGACCTTGCACAGGTAGCAAAGCAATTAGCAAAGAAAAAACCCCAAAACACCATGTCTGCAGCACCGGATTGCAAGCAGTTCATCAAACAAGGAGGTACAACGCACAGCAGACCTGTAACTGCATTCTCACAGTGAATTAAAGGCCAGAAAGAGGAGGGTACTGTGTCCGGTCGGCGTGAGTTCCAGTGAGCTGCAGAAGGCCATGCGTACCCGTGGGGCTGTGCCTGCGGAGAACCCGGCTGCTGGCAGCGATGCTGCGGGCTCAGCCGTGCCACCCATGGCAGCCGGAAGCAGGGATCCATCCGACTGCCGCTGCCGACCCAGCGAGTCGTCTGCGTCCAAGCGAGACATCTGCAGCCGCTTCAGCCCACAGGACAGTCCCGTGGTCTAGAGTTTAAGGCATGATTTAGCTGCCCAAGCAGGGATGACTTGCAGTCAGAGGGCGGAAAATCACACCTTGGAGTGACTGACCACGAACTTGCTCTCCAGGACTGCTGAGCGATCCACAACTAGCAGCTCAGATGCAGACACACGTGTCCAAGTCACCCACTTCTGATCTGACAGATCCTACCCTTACACCATCTTACGGCCCCACTGGATGCAGTTATAACACAGCTCTATCAGACTGTCTGACAGGGCAGACTAAAAACCTGTCATGTCCTAAAAAACTGGCTGGATGGGGGGAAGTTTACTACGATCACGTGGAAGAGTAAGTTTGTTGCCTCCTAGAAGCAAGCTTTCCCCTTGAAGCCAAAGAGTCATGTGAGTTTGCAGGATGTCAGCTTTAACCCAACGTGCAATTCCTTTACTTCCAGCAGCTGCTGTCCACCACCTCATTTCTGTGCAGTGATTACACTGCTAAACCAGACACGTACCTTGACGGGGAACTTCACTTTTCAAAGTCAATCAGTGCCAGCTTGTAACACTGTCAAGTCCGCATTCATCTCACTGGTGGCAGCCAGATCCTCAGGCAAAGACCAAGTGCAAATGATGAGGACAGACAGAGAGCTTCTCTTTCTGTTGCTGTGACATGCCAGTGACTGGCAACTGAGTATGAGGGGGGTTAATAGAAGCCAAGTTCTTTTTTTCTTGAAAATGTCTAAAAAGGCCCCATGAACCAAAATTATAAAATAATTATACTCCGCCTTGAGCTGAACACAAAAAGGTTATTCACTACAAAGCCCTAGCAACCATCTTACCCTTAAAGAAAAAGAAAACAGACTGCCAAAGCAGTAATGACATGACACACAACTGTTAATTTCATGTCTGTTTTTCAGAAGTCTGTAATAATAACCAGCAATTCCTTACAAAGCATCCATTCTTGTTCCCTAATTCCCACCTAGGGATATTAAAAGACTTCACCATTCCCTAGCTGTACCTTTTAGGAAGATAATGTCCACTATATTCCTTAAGTGAAAATACACAAATCTTTTTTAAGGGAAATACTCACATTGATGAAGGTTCTATAAAAGTGGAAAGTGAGTCCAAAGGGCTTAGCAGGACCAGTAAAGCCATCTGAACATACAGACGAAATCTTCTGTGGCCCAACATGAGGCGAGTTTGATGGCCTCAGCACAGTGCTTCGTATCAGAAGGTCACCTTGCAGAGTCTTAACAGTTCTGAGCAGAAAAGAATGGGAACCGCACTAAACCAGACAAAGCTGCACAGGTTTATGCTGCAATTAGCTGAAAATATACAATTTCATTGTCACCATGTCTTTCAAGAGGACACATATTTATTACCAAGTAGGCAGAGATCTGAAAATAATAGCAAAGGCAGGCAGGATTAGGAATAGCTCCTCTAATTGTGTTGCAACATGATGTTAGCGCATAATGAAAAAGAATTCGGTTCCAGAAGCAGGAATCTCTGTGCAGCTCTTGCGATCAGCCACTTGGGAGAAAGAACTGCCTCAAAACATTGATCCTGCTGACTGACTCAGGATTGACATTAACAGGTCTGCTAGTCTCATCCAGCTGCCAGCTGCTCCTATGTATGTTGGAATAAACTGGGCTACAGAGATACTTGTGCCGTCAAAAAAAAAAAAAGCAGCACATTCACATATGGTACCTACTCGACAAAAACAGATGCAGGCAAATAAACATCATGCAGTTTAAACAGGGAGAATCTTTGGTGAGCAGCCACCAACGTATGGCTACTACGCCCCGTGAAGTTATGCAACGCTAATACCCTCCCCTCTGCATCCAGCGCAGAGTCTGCTGCAGTTCTCGGTGACAAACGCTGCCTCCTTAGCACAAGACAGATAGAAACTTCCGGTTTTAGCTCTGGAAGTCCTCACGAGACTTGGCCAGGAAAGGCTCAGCCCCATCTGAATTCCCGGGGCTTCCAGAAACGAGCTCCAGCCTCTGCTTTCCGCAGGGCACCTGCAAGCTGTCTGCCAGCACGCTGCAGAGCCCGGCTCTAGGGTGCAACGATTCAGCCTTCTGCCTCCGTAGTCACCTGGCCAGCCCACGCTGCTGGCCAAAATGTCAGCCCTCGATCAGGGGTTTGGTCCCCAGGGCCAATTTCAGCCTGATATTCCCTAGGAATTTTGAAATGTATTCTACAGCACAATACCATAAACACTTTCTATTACTGTATGCTGTCTAATAAGCAATTCAATGAGCATTATATTTTTATTTACATCTGAAAGAGCTGCAGTAAAAAAATTCTGGGCAGGCTATGCATAAATACATGAAATTGCTCCTACTTCACTAATGAACTATTGTGTGTAATAAAATTAATCTCATTCCATCCATGATATATCTGGTTTAATTTTTGAAGCAGGGAAATTTAGATACATGTAATTTGTAGAAGGGGGAGCCAAAATTCAAGAGATTCGCTTTAAATCAATCAGGCAGTTGTTTTATTTATACAGCACCCTTCAGAGAAATTATCTGAAGGCACTTTACAATGCAAAAATAACTCAACTGGGCAAACTTCCAGGAGGGTTGCTGCTGTTGACCATGCCTTAAGACACCGTTTATATGGCAAATGGATTCCTTAATCAATGCACGCTTTTTTTACCCTAATTTGCTTTGTATCCTAAAGTTACAACTACAGTCACTCTGAGCAGGTATTTCTTGAGAGCTCATTCACAGGGTTTGCTTGTTGGCCAAAACCAGCTGGCATGTGGGCTGGTGACACACCTTCCTCATGCAGCTCTGCATGCTTTCAGGACAACAATATTCACTTCCATGCTCTAGGCAGGGTTCTCAGTTATTTTATTTCTGCATGTGAGGAAGAGATGGGAGTGGAAAGGAAGCTGTCTAAGCCTTTTTTGCATTCTGCGTACTCTGGTGCAACACAGGTCTGTGTCTATGTAACGTGCCAAACAGATGAGCCTCAGAAGTGAAGTTCACATGAAGCTTTATGTAAAATACTTGCACAACAGACTCAAAACCAAAGCAGAGCTCCCGGAAACAAAGCAGAGCTCTGAAGCAGAGCCTCAGGAAACGCAGCTCTACCGACTTGTGCCAGCAAGCCCTGTACATTTTCATTATTTATATAGAGGTTTAGATGAGCAGAGCAATGTGCACTAGGTAAAATGTACTGCACAAATAAGAGTCAGCGCCAAAAATTTACAGTCTAACAGCACCAAAGGAGCACACAAATCAATATAACACATATACAGGCTGATGTATGGCATTTTGAGTCGGAAAGTAGCTAGAAATAGGCTCAGTCTTAAGAATCATTTCTGCAAAAAAATGGGTCTTTGTGAACTCTGCTTGGACAGCTATTCCAAGCACATGGAAAACGTTAGAACAAAGCAAAAAGCACAAAGCCAGCAACAGTAAAAAGGGAGGGAGAAAGAGAGGGAGAGAAGGATAATGAACTGCACAGGACTTTGAGGTCTTCGGAAGCTCATGGCGCTACAAAGATACATAGGGAGAGAGCTCTCGACAGCGCCTCAGCGAAGCTGGAACGGATCACCAATCTGAACCTGATGAACAAACCAACACAAGATATTTTAAACAAAGGACGTGCCCAAGTGAAGCGAACCCTGGCATGGCTGGGAGATGTTTTGCTTCTAGTTTTGAATTAGAGAGATAGCCAATAGTGAATCTGGAGTTTGAAGCTGTGCTATAAAACAGTATTTCAAAATAAAAACAGCAGCACAGACATTTTAATTTATGCACCTAGTCATACAGGATTAGTTTCAAAGTTTCATATGTGGTTTTGTTTCCTCTCTGTGTAGCTTTCTGAAGGAACTGTTCGGATTATGTTTGAGCTAAAATTTAGCCTCAGCTGTCCATCTTCACTACTTAAGAACGTCTCCCAAGTATTAAAACTAGATGGAGAGGAAGATCCTTAACAGAGACACTGCAACAAGTAGATTTATTCTGCAAAGCTAGATGCTAATGGTTTTTTCAAGCATTTTTCTGTGTTCTGGATAAAACCTTGTGTGCTACGTAGGCAGATTGGATTAACAGAGGCCTCCTGTGCAAAAGCATCACTAACTTGGCACCTTCACTAACCTGGTGATGCCTCTCCCCCAGAGTGAGTGGGATATGTGCACAATTGATGACGGAACCCAAAATCCTCTTCACGGGGAGCAATATCCCTACAACAGATGAAGACCTTGACTACAGCATTATCTTTGCTGCCTGAAGATGTTGACCTTCTCTCATCTCCACTCCACAAAAATCTTTGTTAAACTGTGATCTTCCAAGAGCTAGTTTCTGCGCTAAGCATGCAGGCATTATGGAAAACACAATCTAGCAATAATAGTGTGTACAGAAGGACAAAGACACAGCGGAATTCGGGTTGTAGCGCATGCTGTGTGTACAGTACTTACGTTTATACAATAAGGTGTGTATTTAAAGGTGAAAAGCAGGATCTGTTAAGCAGTTTAACTCTCCAGTTTCTTGCTAGTATCACTTTGTGTTAAACATACAGCAATCCTAAAGGCTCCGCGATATTTTTCTACTGATCACATACTATGAAACTATGTGCTCTAATGGGGAAAAAAGGATTGGCAATCGTTGGCATTGACACAAAAGGCATCACAAGATAGACCCTGAATGGCAGACAGTAAAGCCAGTGCAGGACCAGGACCTGAGACCCGCAGCATCCCAAGAGAAGCATCTGTGAGTGGCAACAGCTCCTGCCTCCTGGCTGCCGTCGAACTCTAACAGCAACAGGGACACTGTTTTTCACAAAAAGCAAGACATGACCAGTGAAGTGACCAGCACCGTCTTCCCTCCCCGAAAGACGGTGTCTCTGTTTCTGTTCAGTTTCTCCCAACACATTTAACATCCAATTTGGGACAGACAAAAAAAAGACAGTCTGGAGCCCTTTCTTTCTCCCATGCAAATGTGCCAATCCCTATATTACAACACACATCCCATAGAATGACTATTACTTCATCTACTTCTTGGAAACAGAAGTAATGAGGTGCAAAGCTGGAAGAGGTGAGGAAAACCAAGAGCCAGTCCTCCTTTGTTCTACAGGGGGACTTACGCCTGACATTTTTGTGGGAACGATGCTCAGCAAGCTGGAACGGGAACGTGTCAGATCAGGGGAAGGGAGAACTTGCTCTATGGTCTCACCTCTGAGTTACCAGATTGCCAAAAACACGCTTCAATTTGTCAGGCAGAATTTAAAGCTCATTCAAGCCATGGTAATTCAGAACTCCCCTTCCTTCTCTCAAGCGAGGAGGTGACACAGCAAAGGGCTGGGTACACAAAGGCCTTTCTGTGCTGACGACTCCTTTTTTTGAAGCAACAGACTGTGCTCAATGTAAACTAAAAGCTTTTCCTGCACTTTACAGTTTTCCTACTGTTGTTTTTTTTTTTCTTTTTTCACAGTACCTTTGGTTGTCTTAAGGCACGTTGTTAAACAGAGCCTTCTTTCCCTTCTTCCCTGGGAAGAATACCGAACTTTGGGGAAACCTGAACCAATGACCAGTAAAAGAAGGGAAAGCATAGGAATCAAAACTGAGACACTCAATCGCCTCAGCAGCACTGTTTTTTTCATGAGTACAGGACAAATAGACTGTGACTTTTTTCCAAAGAAAAGGACATTTTGTACATATTTACATATATGCACTATTGTACCTATAAGCTCAAGCTTGTAACAGCCTCTCTGCTTGTGAAAACCAGGCGTACAAAACATTCAGTGAGCCTGAAAACATTTTGGGAATCACTTTCAGAGGTCTGTAAACAAGACACAGAAAATTAACTCCTTGATATCCACTGGGGTTTCAACGTTACTATTTGCCTCTCCTTATAACCCTTTTGAAAACACTTATGTCAGGCTGGGGGGGGGGGAAA
>Ga0065711_1003817_pt1 | contig 26223 bp, 15 predicted proteins | sample Hoacrofraction12_FD_59098 | JGI IMG/M metagenome (GOLD analysis project Ga0065711, IMG submission 59098) | Hoatzin crop microbial communities from Cojedes, Venezuela - Epithelial fraction 12 v2 (version 2) | ecosystem: Host-associated > Birds > Digestive system > Esophagus > Crop | place... | reverse complement strand
CCCCCCCCCAAACACTCTACCCTTATATCAACCATGCTGTAATAACAACTTATCTTTCTGGATTTAATTTTCCTCCAAATCATTTCACTGTCCTCCCACTCAAGACAAGAAATATGTCAGCTCTGTATAAAGAATTACAAACACTGTTTTTCTCATAATTCATTCACTAATCTTTGGCAGGTTTCTCAACAACAGCAACAAAATAATTAGTTTCCATTAATGCTATTCTTGGCATTGTTTATGCAGCTAATTTGAACAGTTGTTACCCTTTCCAAAAATTGAATCACTGCTTCCTTTTTGTCTTCTTTTGTATTATCCAAGTGTTCCAGCCAAACTGAAAGTTCCTTCCATGTGTACTCAAACACTCCACTGTCACGTAAAACCTGTCCAGAAAACCAGAAGGAGGGTAAAAAAACCCCAAACAACTAAAACACAAAACCCAAAAAAGCACAGATTTTTTTGTATAGCAACTTGAAAAGAAATGTCTGTCACTCTCAGCCCCTCAGTTCAAGAGGCCTTATTCCCACCCACCAGTGCTGCTCCAACTTCATAACAGAGGGTAAAACTGAATTTTTGCATTTTTTAAAACAAAATCTCTCAAGACTGTATCATCTGACCTCAGCGTAACTAAGACCTAGGTCTAGCGTCTTCATCACAGCTGTTCGCTTACGACTTTCTCAGCAAAAGCAGTAAGAAGTGAGGCATGACTATGTCAGAGCTGACAAATGAGACCCACTGAGCTCTGCCAGCCACATACAGGCTCTGTAGGAAAAGGGCAAGAAGCAGTCCTGAGGCAGAGAAACAAGGGCTTTAAGCATGACCAAAAGTTGCTTACCCTCTCACAACTGGGAATATCAGCTGAGAACAACTTCTCCTGCCTTCTCAGAGCCTCCCTCCTCTCACCTGCTGTCTGCAGCACAAACTCAGTACCACTCCACTTGGTTCCCGCCCTCACACTGACCGTGTGTATGGGATGGATCCCATATGCACCCCATTCAAGTATGCTGCCAACAGCTATTCACCGGACTGGGCAGCGAGCACATGAACATTCTTCCCCATGCATCGGGAATACAAGGCTTCTATAAGCACTCAGGGGTGCAGGAACCTGCTTCAGCACGTGCTGGGGCAGCACGCACCGAATCCAGAGGCCACTGTGTGACCTGCAGTGCTGCTCGCTGCAGCAGCCTCTCCGCCGCTTCATCGCTGGAGGCCGATGGTGCAGGGACACAGCAGAAGAGAGCCGGCTGCAGCACAGAGCCACAGCCACTCCACCTCGCTGGTCCCAGCCTGCAAAAGAGCCTTTTACGTCAGACAGCTTCAGCAGAGCTAGTGTGTCCCCTGACCCATCGCGTGGCCCGAAACACAAGATGTGTCCCCTGCAACAGGGACAACTACAGGGCTGTCTCACAGACTGGCAAGAAAAGGTCCGCTTAAGACACAGCTAACAGTAAAAGCCAGGATAAAGGCTACCGGGACTTTTGGTTCAACTGCGTCAAGGCCTTCTGTTGTCAGCAGCCAGTCAGCACAAATTCTACTGAGGTCAAAGCTGCCTGGACACAGAACACTTTTTCCCTCCACCTTAGTAAATCCCATTTTTGTAATTTCAGGGGAGCAGGCCATACTGCTTCAAGAAGGTTGTACATCTTTATACCATTATAGCAAGAAACAAAAATCACCATACCCTTAAAAACAGCCTGTAGGGGGGCTTTTGAAAACTACTGATGTAATAGAAAGGAAAATCGCTGCTAAATTAAATCTAAATCAGGCTACTTGTGGCTGAAAGAGTTGGGCGGATGGGTAAACAGCCAAATAAACGAACAGTGGGTCGTGACCACAGCAAGGTCCAGAAAGAAGCGTAGGCATACTCACGGTTGCTGTGGGTGGTGAGGCAGACATAATTTTACCACAGTCAAGTAACAGACATTAACATATTTAGAAATTTTTGCCCACTTTCACGCTATCTAAATTCAGGTCCTTATCTAAGGCACCTAAATTAGGAACTTGGTGACCCTATGCTCTGCCTGTAAAAGTAAGAAAGGACGAGGAAGGAGAAGAGGAGGAACAACAACATCTGTCTGAAGGACAATCCAGATGAGAGGCGATTCAAAACACACAGTGGCAGAACCACCTGCCCCTCAATCTCAACAACAGAAAAAATCTTGACCAGTTTCCTAACTCTGACACCTACGTTAGATGACTGTAATTACACAGGATGAATCTGTGCCTTTGTTTCTCCCCACCCACAAAATACAAAGGAAGCTTGCACAGCTCATTTGCTCTACATTTACTCTGTGTACACCACCACCAGCTATAAAAATAACACTACTGCTTACACAAATCTGACAGGATAATTCATTTAAAGAAATAAAAAAAAAACGAAACAAAAAGGATCCATTTAAAAATAATTAACTATTTTTGGCAGAGTCTTGAAACAGAAATACACTTGTAGCTCTCATGAAAACAGGCAGGAACAGCATGTGAAATACAAAAACATTCCTTCCGATTATATGGCACTGTGTTGAAAAATGAGAAAAACACACTCATTAACATCTATTCTTAGCAGACTTTCTGCTGACATAACTGCCCTAACTTCACTGCTCCTGTATTCTCTTCTGAGAAAATGAAATGGACTCAATCTAAAAGAGGAAACAGGAATGAGTCAGGCAGCCCACGTCTCCACTCAACAAAAGAATTCAAACACAGTAGAAAAACTGCACTGGGTAGCTTTTGATTGAGCTATTCATTACTGTAAGACAAAGTTAACCTGCCTTTAATCCCTTGCAGGGATCAAGGGCAACTAAAACCTAATTCAATCACTGTAACTTTGCAGTGGAATGGACATTACAATTGCACCCTGGGATTGAAGCTAAATGCAGAAATTAAATGCACAAAGCTGCACACAAACATGCATGCAACTATTACTATGGGACACTGCACAAGGAGCCCTGTTCAGGCCTTAGAACAGCTTTTTGGATTTTCTCTTGAGGGGGACAGTTGCTTGGTTGGGTTCGTTTTTAATGTAGGTCTCTACCCCTACTTAGATAACTGAAAGATACCCAGTTTTAAAAAGATGCTGAAGTTGACAGCTGCTAGTGCCCTCATGAGATTTGTGGTTGATCAGCACTTTTGAAAAGTCAGATAATTTATTTAAACACACAGAAAGGGATTTTAATTCATTTTTGACACGAAAGTACTCCTTGCATCAGAGCTTGCACCAGACTGTAACAAACAGGACTATTTTGCAAGGCCAGAGCAAACTAGCGAAGGCTTTAGGAAGGCTAGAGTGACGAAGGACAGATTAAATAAACAAGGATAAAAAAGAAAGATCAAAAATAATCTCCTCTTAATCAACATCAAGACCTTTGCAGGTACAAACTACCCTGGTTTATCACAGTACTGGAATTAATTCAGCCTAGGGGGTATGGGCAAACATTAAAGGCATTTTCCTTACTATTTCATCAACTGTTGCACAAATTCAGTTGACAACATTTACTCTCATAGAATATTTAGCTAATAGGTAGGTATCTTACAGGAATTTCAAGAACAGTCACAGAAAATGGGAAAGACAACTGTTGGCCACACAACTATGCAGTAAAGGTATCTGCTTTACGAAAAACTTTAGAATACAGAAATTTTAGACCAATGGGATACAGTGAATATCCTGATATTTCAGATCAAACACTTACCTTGATGATCAGTTTTTTGGTTGAAATTTTCAGATGAGAATGCTTACTTGTAACAAACATTTTCATCAGTAAATAGAATACTGATTTTTCACCAGATACCTTCTCTGTCTCAGAGACACCCTAAAAGAAAAATATATTAAAATTCCCCTGGTACAGCAAGACTGTACAGGACTATGTTGCACTGAAGCAGACATGTAATAAAACTGCATTTTATAGACCTGCCCACAAATAGCAAGGCCAGAAATGAAGGGGATCATTTAATACTACTTCGCATTCAGTGAGCCAGGAAGATGAGTACAATTCTTTTTTGAAAGTAGAAGCAGAGAGGAGTAACAGAATAACCAGCTAATACAATGCTCCAAGATAAAGCTATCTCCCCAGTCATCCACCCTACTTCTACTTCTGTTACCCCCAAGAATTCAGATTTCCTACAAGTACTGTCTGAATAAGAAATACAATCGTTTAAGGGACTGATCGCCAAAGAATGGGAAACAATGCAAGTCACAAGGATGATGAAAGCTATCTGAACATCAAATGACAATCCTTCAGCCACGTCCTCTGCTTTTCTCACTGACCTGCACATGATGTCTAACAACCATAACCCTCAGTAACATTGCCAGGTTTGGCTTTTACCTTCTCTGTTACAACCAATCTATACCAGAAAGTCAAAGCCACAAGAAAATACTTTAGTTTCTTTGGCCGTTTCCAGGTTTTCCTCTACTTGCTCTTAACTCTCCTCTGTCTTCCTTTATGGCCAGCTGGAAGGACAGAAAATCTCCTACAAGGCAGGGTCACAACACCCATGGGTCTCACTGCCTCCCCCCAAAGCTAGGCCCACTCTTTTTCCAGACATGCAAAGCGGGCCCTCTACAGCTCTTTTACTTTACAGGCCTGCAGTAAAGAAGAGAGCAAGGGCCCTGAAGGTTTCCAGTAACTATGGAGAGGAGGAACAGCCTTAAAAAATGCCAAAATCTTCCCTAGGAATGGGTGGGATGGCTCCCATCAGCAGCTCATTTCCTTGGTCTGAAATCTCAGGCTTTCGAGACAAGAGGAAACCAGCAAATTCTCACTCTTGCCCCTCTCCAAGGACAAGAGGAGCTGAAGGAACATTGTCCAGCCCTCTTCAGGGAGGCAAAACTTTCTGTCCTTGTAGAAAAACTTTTCAGCTCGTAAGCGATTCTTCACTGATGCTAAGACTGTAATTCCTACTGGTTTTACCTAAGGGTCTCCTCCTAAAACAACTGGACTGGGACTAGTTTAAAACTAAAAAAAGATTTGAGGACAACATGCCAAAGAAAACATAAACCTGGCCTTGAAGTCTCTTACCTGTACTCTGAACCAGGTAAATTTGTTTGCAGGAAGTTCCAAAGCCACTTTCAGTATATGGTGCTGCAGAACAGGAGGGACCTCCTCTCGGAGACCCTTTTCAGTGACGATACCTAAGGTTTGAAAGCAATACAACCAACTTTATTTTGCTATATCTTCTACACATGAGAATCTGAATAACCTGAATCCTGACATATCCTGAATCTATGAGATTTCAGGAACGTTAATCACTTAGGGTTTCAAACCACCACTGTAAGATTAGCTGGCAATCCACAAGTTTTCATACCCTGAGATCCCCAGACATATTATGATTATATTTGGTCAATCTAAGGCTGGAATCCATCCTTCAGCAGGGAGAGTCTAAACTCTAACACCTGCCCCTGGCACAAGCCATTGCTGGTGCATGGGAATACAAAACCTCTCAGTCCCAGCAACCCTGAAAAGCTGTGTCCTACAGGAAGTAAAGAGGATGGATAAACTGGAGACCAAAATATAGAATTTAAATCAATAACAAATCTTAACACTTATGCTATTACAATATTTGCTGTGGGCAATGGAACTTTAAACATGTGTCACTCCCTGCATCACTTTTATCATCTGCTTACAACGACTGCTTTGGCACAGCCTCAGAATTCTTCACCTTACAGGTCACACAGCTGTGCAGAGACCCTTGCAATGTCCTCCAAAAATTGACCTGCCCACACTTTAACTGCAGTTATGTACAGGGATCAGCTGTACAAAGCGTTGGTGTCAGTGTGTTTTTCATTGTCTGTGTAGGAACTTTGTGGTCCGCATTCAAGAGAGAGCAATAAATTTAAAAAAAGCAGCATCACTACAAAGTCTAGCCAACAGTAAGATCAAACAATAAAACTGTACCAGCTGTGTACTGTACATATTGCTACATGGTAGAAAAATATGCTGCCTTTGGAGTGTATGTTTCAATCAGGGTGAGGGGAAGGAATGACAGAACTCTCAAGCTGGCATCTGAGAGAACAAAGTTTCATGACTGATTTATGCCATCATTTTCTACTGTATCATCTTCATCAAAATTAATATCCAGGCTCACTTCATTACATCTGTTTGAGAATGATACCTTATTTTCCACTCTATTATTTTATACTGTAACAAAACATACCATCAAAGAGATTTCTGCCTCATAAAAAGGTGTCCTGCCTTGTGTCCGTTTTGAAAATGAAGACCAGTGCAAGAAATAGCAAGACAAACAGGATACGTGTTTTGGGGAGTCACCAAGTATGCAAACAAACAAAATGTGCTTTGACAGAGGGGAAAAAAAACCTCACTCATGAGCCAGTTGACTCTGAAGGTTTTTTGTTTAAAGCCCCTTTTTCCACCTGGCAAACTTTTAATTAAGGCTTTTACGTAACTTCCATTCTTACATATCCTAGACCTGCCTAAAACACCGATAGATGCCCTAGTTAGGTGGCCTACAGGCTCTAGTGGCCCACAGACAACAATGATGCCTAAACAACATTTTGCTCTCTCCTTCAGCCTCAGTTTCAAATGGCTGTATTTACTGTACCACAAGCAGTATTGGAGGATCTTGCCCACAGCCCATAATTTGTGGTTCATCATCCTTGCTGCGTTAAGCAGGAACGTCTCTGCTTATTTCTGCTGTATGAAGGGGAATACCCTCCGTGAACGTGACATCAGAGACAAAAATACAACAACACTGCTGAAGTGCTTCCTCATATACATTTTCCACAGGAGAGAACATCATACAGAATACTGTTACCACACACTGCCAAACTATGATAAAACAACTCAAAACACAGCAAATGGAAAAAATAGTTGAATGTTAAATCATTTTCCAGAGGAGACTGGTGAATTGGTACATGCTTATCCCCCACCCCAAACTTTCTATGAACTATCCTGTTAAAAAAAACAGTGTGCCATTACAGCTAAGAAGAGTTTGGGAGTAATTCACTTATGGACTTTTTACAAGGGTGTGTAGTGATAGGATAAGGGGGAACAGCTTTAAACTAAAAGAGGGCAGATTTAGATTAGATATTAGGAAGAAATTCTTCACCATGAGGGTGGTGAAACACTGGAACAGGTTGCCCAGAGAAGCTGTGGCTTCCCCTCCCTGGCAGTGTTCAAGGCCAGGTTGGATGGAGCTCTGAGCAACCTGGTCTAGTGGAAGATGTCCCCGATCATGGCAGGGGTGTTGGAACCAGATGATCTTTAAGCTCCCTTCCATCCCAAACCACTCTATGTTGGATTGTTGGCATAGGTCTAGGAGAATAACACACCAAAATCTCATTAAGATTTGGACATAAGTCTTCCAGAAACACTGGAATTAAAACCCCATAAAGACCAAATTTTTGCAAGAATACAACACATGAAGAGGAAGACTCTTGGGCAACTTACCACTTACAACAACAGAATGTAGCAGAGCAGCTATGGAATTTGAAAGGGCAGAGTGCCAGAGCACTGCAGAAATAGCAACAATAAATGCCAACACAATGAAGAAATTGAAATGGGTTACTTTCAGAAAACGGTTCTTTCTCTATCTACACAGAAGAGCAAACATTCCCTTCTGTTGTGGCCTTTGTAAATAGCCAGAGAAATCAATGAAGGCAATAGAAATACCCATCACATACCTTTTAGCAGCTTGCTAAAATCAAAGTTGCTACGTGCTACCAAGTGAGGCACAACCTTCTGATACAGGCATATGACCTGCAGCAGTGCAGCTTTCAGAAACAGTGTCTCAGCATCATCTGAACCTAAACAAAGTGTTCACATAATTAGTTTCTCCTTCCTTCATACCAAGAGAACACAGTGTAGCACTTGCATTATCCAACTTGAGAATTACTAACTATATTTATGACAGATTTGCCTATGAAATGATCAGTTATCTTCCTCATTAACAAGAAGAAACAGAAAAACACACCATGGAATCCCCAGTTTCCTGCCCCAGCATTCCTGTGTGAGTATTTTTAAAACTAAACCAGCTTATTCCGTGCTTAAATTGGCAGTTGCCATTTCTAATTTTATTCTAAAGTGCTCACACATATAAAAGACAATCTGAACATTTTAACACTCGCTGTAAGAATCCAATCAGTCCCACTGCTGCTCAACTTAAGGCTGAACAACAAAAAAAAGCAAAGGCAAGGATACGGTCATACTGGTTTCCAGGGACACTATTTTTACCTAATGCCAGGTAGGTCTGACTGGGGAAGGGCAGGAGACAGTACAATAACTTATTACTAATTTATTACTTTAGTTCAAAGTTTCTTTATTTCCCATCCCTCTTTCAAAATAATAGTTTCTCAATGTGACCTCTTAGCAAGAGGACGACAATAAATACCTGTATGAGGGAAACACCAACCCCAGTTAAGGCAGCCATTTACTTCCTAGGAAAAGCTATTTCAGCAGCTAAATATTCTTTTCATTTATAACATGCGGACACATAAAAGCTACTTGTTATCCAGTCACTAATGAAAGGAAGCAAAATAAATGAAGGGCAGACAAAACCTTTTCGTAACACCTACTTTCTGTTAACTGGGTCTCCCTGAGGGAGCCCTGAAGAACTGGACGAATGCCATGCATAAACTTTGCCTTTGTTTGCCTGAGTCTCAACTCCCGTTAAAAAAGAAATCTCTAGTGACCACAGTACAAATAAAGCTGTAAAAGGTTAGCTGAGAGTAAGTGACACAGTATTTGCACCCTAGTATGCAGAGAAACTACGGCTACAGTACTTCAGAGATTAGCTGCTCCACTGGTTTCAGTATGCACTCTACCAATAAAGAGCCTTGGTGTGTCAGTGTTGACAAATATTTTGCTGCCCAAAGCCACGCGTAGGAGGACATATACCGAAAAACTTCTCCACTCCAGGAAGTCTCACTGTGGAATATGCCGCATGAAAGGCATGAAACTGACTGCAGACTTCTCTTCAGTCTGTAAGTAAAACATTGCAGGCTGCTAGTCAAGCTACAGAGTACTAAAACTTCCAATTCCCTGAAAAGGGACTATGAAAGCAAGTCCTTCAGGAGGGACGCTGGTTTTGAGAGGAAAACTGAAGCCTTCTCTCCAACCCTCTCTCCCTCTTCCAACACTTGCATGTTTACACTCCTGTGCTACAGCAACACAAGCACTTGTGTAGCCACAGTAACTAACTACTTCCAAAAAAATGGTAAAATATCTTGGCCAAACTAAAATCCCTCAAAAAATTATTTTTCAGGCACATCTGTTTCCCTGCCTGTTTTACTGTGTAGCTGCAAAATACTCCTACTAGCAAAGGAGGGTCAAAGACAGGAGGGTTAAGTTCAGCAAGGGGGACTGCAGAGCCCTGCACCTGAGGAACCCCAAGCGCCAGCACCCGCTGGGGGCCATCAAACTGGAAAGCAGCTTCGCAGAAAAGGACCTGGAGGTCCTAGTGGACAACAGCTTGAACATGAGCCAGTGATATGACCTTGCTGCACAGAAGGCTATCGGTATCCTGGGCTGCATCAGGCAAAGCATGGCTAGCAGATGATCCTTCCCCTCTACTCAGCACTGGTGAGGCACACCTGGAGTGCTGGGTCCAGTTCTGGGCTCCCCAGTACAAGAGAGAGTCCAACAAAGGGCCACAAAGATGACGAAGGGTCTGGAGCATCTCTCCTATGAGGAAGGGCTGGGAGAGCTGGGACTGTTCCACCTGGAGAAGAGAAGGCTCAGCAGCATCTCATCAATGTGCATAAACAGCTGAAGGGAGGGTGCAAAGAGGACGGAGCCAGGCTCTTCTCGGTGGTGCCCAGTGGCAGGACCAGAGGCAATGGGCACAGACTGAAACACAGGAGGTTCTCTCTGAACATCAGGAACGCTTTTTCTCTGTGAGAGTGACCAAGCACTGGCACAGGTTGCCCAGAGAGATTTGTTGGAGTCTTCATCCTTGGAGATACTCAAAAGCTGTCTGGACACAGTCCTGGGCAACCAGTTCTAGGCAGGGAGGGTGGACAAGATGACCTCCAGGTCCCTTCCAGCCTCAATTATTCTGTGATTCTGTGACAGCAGAAAGTCAAACTGCTTAACCTCCTAGTACCCACAGAAGCCTATTTGTCAAATGGTGTTCTCAGGCAATTGTGACACTGGTCAAAATTAAACTGCCCAAGGAACTAAACAAAGCAAAGATGAACAATAAATACACAAGTGACACCTGGACTCTGCTGAAGTTAATGACTTCACATGGGATGAAGGTTTCACAACACTCATTCACATACGTGTAAGAAGGGGTAACTCCACCTGCTCTGCCTACCATGCTGTTCAGCAGCTTCTGCTGTCTCAGTCAGTTCCTTCACATTGGAGATACCACTTTCCCTTTTCTCCTCTTGGCCATCATGGTGTTCTCTTCCTTGCTTCAGAAGGGACTGCCAGACAGCCACTATAGTGGTCATGTCTGGTAAAAGCTAGAAGTAAAAAGAGTAAATGGCAACAGGTCTCCTGCGTGAGACAAAGCTACTGCGAAAAAAATAACCACAATCCACCAATACGATGACCTGCTGCCCTTCACAAAGGTTGTAAATGATCTTGTATGCAATTGTAAAAAGATCTGAAATCGCGTAGTGTACTTTCACTTCTGCAGAACATAAATACTAGAAAGAACATATTACTGAAAAAGTTTCCTGAAAAAAAATCACGTGAGACGTGTTCTTCATCCTCACAGTATATTTTCAACCCAAGTGCTACCTTGTCTAGTAACTTCTAACTCTGAATGAACTCTGCTGGCTACACTTTACTGGAACCAGGAGGAGAATTTGCTTCTGAGCCTGCTCTTGGAAGTCATTTGCAGCATGATAGCAGCCAATGTTACAAATGTGTCTCACAACAGAATTTTATTTGCACTTCCATCACCCAGCTTTGTTAGGAAATGTAGTGTACTACCACACCAGTTATTAACATCTTTTAACCCACAGCCTTCCCCTCCTCCTGCTCAAAGATACCACCCTCCTGGCTCCCAGGCCCCAACTACATGGACAGAAAGTGAAGTAGTTATCTGCTGCAAAATGACTCCTGTTATACCCCAATATTTTTGTTTTTATTTTGTACCTTGCTGACGGCTTCTCTGTAAAGCTGTACAAATTCCTGCGTCATTGATAGTGTGTAGATTTCTGATTTTTGCCAAGTTTCTTCATTCAAACAGTACTCGATATTCTTCAAGGCTCTTCTCAGAACCATTGATATAAGTGACAGTACGCTGTGCTTCACTACTGTGCTTGATAACTAAAAGGAGGAAGTGGAATTAATGACATTTCACTGCTTCCTCTTCTGCTTTGCACACAATCTGTACTCTGAATATATGTTAAAATTTATTAACAAATTAATTATTTCCTAAACCTTGGCTTGCAAGAAAGAATCTGTAGGTTTCAGATTTGCAGCCTAAACCACTAGTGAGCATTGGCAGAGTTGGTGCTTGTGAATGGCTCTTGGAAGCAATATCGATGGGTTTTAATTAATCTTCCAGTGCTTCCCCAAGCCAGCTTTATGCTGAGACAGACAATATAAAATGTATGTAATTAACCAACTTTAGAAACTTCTTGGATGATCGCACACTTAAATCAAGCATGCTAACTAGGACAGAAAAACGCACTGAAATACTATAGACTGTTCTTACATTTAGTCCTTGGGTGAACATTATTTTATTGCACACTGCAGGGACTGTTGTTACCATCACCATAGAAAGCAATCTGGGAAGAGGAATAAACTCTGAAGTCTTAAAAGAATTGGAAATCTCTGGTTGAGCCTCATAGATCTGAAATAAAAATAAACAATTTAATCAACATTGATATAGTTCTGGAGATAACAGCTTCTTCTGGGGAGCATTTTACCGAACAGCTTTGACTTGTCAAAAGTAATGACAGTACTAAATACCAATTTTTATGCAGAAATGCTACAGAGCATCCCCCAGACTTCTATTCAAGTAAATGGAAAATCTGTATGCAACCTGCAACCCTGCTAAAAGGCAATCCCTTTTCATCAATTCAACTACAGATCCTACTTGTCCATTTTAAGCTAAAGTCAAGAGTCAGAGTAATACTAAGAAAGGACAAAAGGTTTTCCTAGCTGAGCTTCAATGTTGCTGCATCTCAAAAAACGTATCATCAACATGATGTTTACCACTGCTTCTTATGCCAATTCCTTCTTTCCCAGTTTAGTTAAATGTTTATACACACTCCTGCTCCATGCATGGCTTTTTACCAAATAACCTTCCAACTCGCTCTGTCTACACTTTTTAAAGCAGCTGTGACTCTGAGCCACAGCTCACTTTCCTCAGCACCCACAGAAAACAGGATGCCATTTTCCCCCCTCCATTTACCATCTTTGACACTTAACAGCATCCTGCTGCTTCTTTCCTAACATACCTACAGTAATTGATGGTGTTATTTCAGGACCATTAAGTCCTTCCTGTTTAGCTCACTTAAACCTCAGTCACCTATCTTCCCCACTGCTGGACTGATTTGTTTTTAAAATCATTATTTCTGAAATATTGTGCCTATCTGCTTTTTAGCAATTTTAATAAACTCTAAAGCACTGTGCATTTACAGCTGTGAATGCAACATGTCTTCAGATATGTGAGTTTCATGTGACATAGAACAGCTGCTTCTGAAACAAAACGAACAACAACAAAAAAACACTACCTGATCCTCAGCTTAGTTCCTCTGACATCAATGAAATCTTGTTCCTTGTCACTAGGAAGACTTTGGGTAAATTTATTAATTCAGAGTTAGTTTATACATAACACAGCCACACCACAGGCTGGCCAGGCTCTGTACTGCATAGTACCCAAACTGTAATAAATTTTACATTGGAATGGCATTATAATATCTATCTATAATAAAAGCAATCAAAGGCAGGCTTACCAATCTGCTACCAAGTTCCTTGGCTTGGAAGGTTTGACTTTACCATCTTTTCTATTACAATTACGTGTAATTCTGCACTACTGTTTAACAAAAACTACTTCGATTTTTTGAGGAAAAAAACAAGAACTGGGATTGCACATTTCTGTGGAGAGGTGGTGTACATCATTCATATTCTTACCTTTTTGAGTAACTTCATATTGTCCATCCAAGTTGACTTCAGTCTAGGAACAAAGGAATACCGGGTCTCCTTGAAGTATCTATTCAATAAATCTGGGCATACTTTAAGAATGTTCACCATGAGATCAGCAACCATTTCATCTTCTGTTGCAGTTTTCAAACCAAGCAGAAAGCGCAGAAGCACCACATTTCCTCCCCTATTGAAGACAAAAAAATACTTTAAAACAGAAGTACCTATTTTGATACTTTACATGTGATGCTAACTCTGCAACTCCTCTGACTGTTGCTGGGGTAAATTCAAGGCAAGACCTCTCACACTGCTGGCGTAATTTCTGTGTTTATACTCAGACAAGTAAGAACTGAATTTACCTGCAGGTTTTCTGCATGACAAACAGCAATTACTTTTAATTAAAACCACAATGTCTCAGAAATACTCTAACCAAACTTCACAAAGCTAAAAACGTAGCATTAAAAGCTTAATATTAAGCTTGGAAGTATTTTCTGTGGTCTTTCAGTCCTTTTTTTTTAAAAAAAAAAAGTTTTATTCTATATGTCCTTAAACAAAGTGAGAATACTGCAGATACCAGATGAATACCAGTTGAAACATCACTCAAAGCAAGAAACAACCTGCTCTAGCGCCACTCAGTATTAGCACCTGCTACTACAACCTAGCACCTTCTCCGCCCAGCTAACATGATGAAGTATAAACTCACCCTGCAAGAATCCCTCCATGGAATTACAAGAGTCTCAATCGTTTTCTTTATCAGTCATAATCTTAGCGCACATATTTTTTTCTTTTCAGTCATAATCTTAGTGCACATATTTTAACTAGTTAGCAAATGGAAAACGTAGGACAAATAGGTGCTTCCAGATTAGATGTTGCAGGCCAAATTCTGGCACCACCATCTGGTTAGCACTGCAGCTTTGATGCTTTTTTGTCACATAAAAAAATCTATGGTCCAAAACAACACCTTACAGTAAGGTACTCGGTATCTAGTTATTCACAGAGATGCCTCAGAGAAACACAACCATTGCCTTAGTCCCTGTCAACAGGGCAGAGCACTCTCTACTCTAGTACAGAGAGGTATAAGGAGATCCATTAGTTTGATCTTGGGAAGTTAAAGCCAAAACCAACAAAAACCTCAACGTATTTATTTCTTCTGCCACAGAAGAGAGAGAAACAGAAGCAGAATTCAGTAAACAAAGGCCTGGAAGGGAAGACAAGGTAACCAGTAAGGTCTCTCTTATTCCCATCACAAAGCACAGATACAGTCTCAGCTGTCTGGTGACTTACTTGCCAGAAGTTCCAAGACTTGGATCATAGAAAGTTATGCCATGTTTCAGAGAGCAGCAGAGATCCATTAAGAAATTATGGACAAGTTCCCGTACCATCATCTTTCCCACCTCTTCAGAACCTTGAGTCACCTATAAAAATCAAAAGGGAGTAAAAAAGGCATACAATTTTTGGTATCACAGAAGAAAATATTGTCTCAGTTTCATTCCTCTCTAAATGTTATGAAACTCCGTTTACACAGAAATGCTAAAAGATCATTTGGCTTTTGTTCAGATTAACAAGACAAATTTCAGTTTCTGTATTAAACACATTAAATATGACAATTTTTTTTGCTTCAAGGAAAGTAAATCCCCCAAAATTGGGTACAGATGTACTATCTGCAAGGCATTACTAACTTAGGGCTTTTTGCTAAACAGTCAGACAGGAGAAGATAGAGAAAAGTCAAGCTAAAGAAAAGTAGTGATACAAAGCTTCCATAAATCGGGCAAGGCCATCCAAGGACTTTGCAGTCAAGAACCTGGTTATCTGAAATAACCAACTTTCAACCTTACCAGCCAGGTTCAGTATGAGGAAGTTCAGAAAGACCAAAAAAAATCATTGAAACCTTCAGCATAATGCATGTGAAACAAGCACTTGTATGTTTTTTGGGCCAGTTTGGCAGAAGATGGAACAACTTTAACACAGGGCATGAAAGATGGATAGCTAACAACACACTGAATATGCCAACACTTCAGGGAAAGGTGGGGCATCAATGCCATTACAGTCACCATACCAAAATGGAAGAAGTGACCAACTATCCATGCCAAGCAAAAATTAAAAAAAAAGGTGAGCCCAGATTCGATTAACCTTTTACATCCAGCACAACTCAAGATCTCTATGAACGAGAAGTCTCTTAACAATTGCAGTTGGGAAATCACAAACTATATGACTCACAAGGACTGCATGGAATTGTAAGAATTTAAAACTACTCAAAACTGAAATGTATGTTTATGAATAGGGTCATGGATTTGGATAGCTCCAAGCAGACACGTACTAGAAACAGATCTCCTCCAAAAGGTGTTTACCATCTATCAGGATTGGAATGGCACAGGCATAAACATCCAGTAGAGGAAGGTAGTTGTTCAGCGTTAGAAATTTGGAAGAAGAATGGCTGGGCTTCTAAAGGTCAAACTTTAATCACTGCAATGGTGAAAAGTCTGCAGCCAAAACCGAGCGGAAGCATAGAAGCCTTTCTACAGCTCTGCACTGGGCTTACAGCCATGCCTTGGATATTCCCACAGTGAAAGTGGGTAAAAAGAGATTACATAATTAAGAAAAATAAAAAAGCAAAAGTGTAACCTATTTACGAGGAGAAAATGACAAAACATTTGCAGTACTAACACACACTCCCCAGCTCCAGCCCTGATCCTCGCCTCATCTATGAGTTTAGGAATGTGATTTCACGGACCAGCAGAATCAGTAACAGCTCAGCCCTCAGAAACCCTGCCAACCTCCCAAACAATGCACGCTGCAAAGGCTGGCAACCATCTTGGGATTTTAGCTCTCATATCAGATCACCGTGTAGGATAGGGATGAGGTATGCAGTAAGAACATTGCTTCCGATATATTCTGCTACAGAGACACAAATGTGTCCTGACAACGGAATACACTACTCACACCCAAAAGCCCCACTTCTCCCTGGTTAACAGAAGTGACTGCACTTCCGGCAATCAGGTAGGGGGAACAAACACCCTTCTCCTCAAGAGGCGAGAAGCAGCAAAAAGTCAGGGTTTCTTTTTAGGTACCCTCAGCAAATCCCTCTTCTTGAGCTCATCAAGGTTAGAGTAACCAGCAGCAACTTCAAAACCTGGGGGCTGCAGGGCTTGGGGGGAAGAAAAGGCAGGACAAGGACTAAGAGTCCTAGTTACCAGAAATAAGAAACAAGTTACCAGACCTTTGAATCCCCAGGGCTGACATCAGTAATGCCATTCCACCGGTAAAGTGAAGCAATGTGAATCAACACTTCTGGAGTAAAAAAACACACCTTCTGGGTTTTGGTGATGTTTTTGTTTTGAACCACCTGAAAACAATCAGAAAAAAACACAGGCAACTCTTCCATTTATTGCAAGTTATCACAAAACAATGGCAAATTAACAACACTCTTCATCCTTCTAGTACACACACAGCTCACTCTCCTCACTATAGCAGACAGAAGGTTCTGCCTGTCCTGTTAACACTTCTTTAACACGCTCCTGCTCCCATCCTGATATGGTTGAAGCCATAGGACCCTACACCAACTTCTACAAACACTGTACATGCCAAACAGGATAAACTTTTGAGTTCAACTAAAGAGAACAGAAAGTATTTAGAGTAGCACAGCCATAGACTAGGATCATGGACACCTGTTGGAAGACCTGCTACTAATAAAGTTTGAATGAAAGGGAAAACACAGAGGAGGAAGTTCTCAAAAGTTCTCCTACTGTTTTCTCCATTCTTCATTTTTTAATTCTTCTTTTCCCTGATAAACTGAAGGAGTCATACAGTGTGTTAGGTTTCATCAATAATGTAACAGTACGTGATATACGATTCCCACAAGGAAAAAGCTTCATTTAGAAAACAAAGTTTCAAGGAGGCTTATTTTACACTTAAATGCTAGCTTTTTTCTCTTCTTCTTCCAAGCTCATTGCAATAGAAAAACGAAATAATGTTTTTGGCTTTAAATTGTCAGTTGTGAAAAACCTGAGTCTGAGGCAGGCTCTCCCGGTTACACTCCTAAATCTGAAACTATTTTTTCTTCATTCTCTCAAGTGGTCATACAACAACTTCTGCAACATTGCTACAGTAATTCAAAACAGATTAAATTATCATAGATACTGGAACTAAAAACATCTTTTAGAACATTTTTATAGAAATAAAATAAATCTGTGGTGCAGCTGCTGTACCCACAGCAGCAATAAACTGATGCATCACAGTGCAAGAGGCACAGTCATGCTCAGAAGCTAAGGAAAAACAGAGCACAGGAAACACAGTCAAGACTAAACCAACTCTCACACATTTCAGCAATTCCTGCTTTCAAGTTTTCTGCCTTATCCCTGCTATATCACAAGGTTATTTTTCTCTGCTATGAAAGAATCAGAAAAACGCCTTCAAAGAGGGGCAGACTTAGCTCTCCAACAGTACTTTCTGACAGCAGGTGGAATGTACACTTTCTTTTTCACAAAAAACTTCTGTGATCTTGCTAAGACAATTTTATAAGACTTCCCTTTTCCTCTACCTCACGAAGCATTATCTTTTACCAAATTTATCTCCTGCAGCAGAAACCTTGCTATCCTAACAGTAAGCCAGTCCAAAGACCAGCTAACCAGGACCACAGGATGTGGCCTCAATGGAGCCCTGTAATGACTGGCTGGGGAACTGTACCACACACCCTTCAACTGCAACCAGATAGCTCCTAGAAACCCATTTCACATCATGGTCCCCATAATAACAACACACAAAACCCTTTTTCTCCTAGAAAGCAGACTGTATGTCATTACCTAGTTCAGAGCTGACAAACCTAGCCAAATCTAGCTGAACTCCCTGTTTCGGCATGAGACACATTACTTGAAGGACCAACCTTATTGTCACTGGAAGCAACAAAGAGACTCCAGTTCTTTCGACCTTCTTTCAGGCTTGGCACTGATGCAATCACAATCCATAAAACAATCGAAATCTGTTGGCCACCACACACTAACGATGAGCTGAAATTAGCATCCAAGTACAAGCTATGCAATGACTTCCTTGAAAAGAGGGCACTGGAAAAGCCTAACAAGCCTCAGTCCTGAAACAGTGATAAGGCCAAGCTACCCACCTCTCAAAAAATACTATCAGTAATGGATACACTGACAAACTTTCAGCAGCACCAGCACAGTGCCAACATCTTGAAGAGAAGTACATTTTATGAGAAATTACTGCAAAACTGTTTCCAGCAGCAAAGAAAACAGAAAATAAGAGACAATGCAGTTTAAAAGGTATATCATACCTTAGATCTCAGTGTGGAAAGCAGAAGATTTACAGTAGAAACTTTGTCTTCCTTTATTTCAGAACAAAGAATATCTGGAATGAAAGCTACAAAGATATTTCAAATGTTAAGTGAAAATGTGAAAGCTATTTTCACACAAAAATGCTTCAGGGAATTCATACCCATTTCTCTTCAATGTCATATTATTTACCTTGCTGTTATATTTGAGGATGAACCAAAAGGCTGCAATCAGAGTTCAGAAGGATGATGCGTCTGTAACTGCAGTCATGAACAAGTGATGCTGCCAAACCTACCCTCATCATAACTAGCTAATTTGCCAACTTGGTTATTAGCACTTGCTGCAACAGCACCTGTAAACTTCCAATATATTTTGGGCCCCAATGTGCTATGCAGCATTTAAACTCAAGTAAATGCCTACCCTTTCCATTGAACAACTCACAAATCTTTCACTGAGTGTTTCTCACATGTTTGGAGGTTACATTTCCAATGATATGCATCATCTTATGGCTCACCTGTGCATCCCAAAGTTAGAGAACTTCAGTCTAGGGAGAACTTCACTCTATCTTATGGGGTAAAAGCCAGCTGTGCTGATTGGGTCTAGGTATGCACTGTCATTCCCTGTTCTGAAAGAACTGAACAACTGCAGGCAATTAAATGACATCAGCAGCCCCCAGGGTGGGCTGAACAACAGGAGTAAATAACTATGGCCTGTTCTCACTCCCTCACTGTAGAAGAAATGAATTGCTGCCAGCTAACACCTTTCCTTTTTTTTTTTTTTAAAAAAAAAAAGGATTTCTAGATCCTTTCTGAATTCTTTCATAACCTTACCAAAAGTTGCAATTCACAACTTGAGAAACATCAGCAGTAGATTTCAAACGACTAAAGTCAACAGAAGTTTTACATTATCTTCAGCACATAAGGGATCAAGTATTAATCAAGTGTCTGTAAGATTTAACCTTCTGCACCCCCTTGTCAGTTCAGTTTGACCTCCTTCTCTCTGAGACATGGGTGTAACACACTCCTGGACTGCACTCCTGTGTAATGCCTCCATAAAGGATGCAAAGGACATTACCCTGGTCTCCTGAATCACTGACAAAAAGCGGCCTAAAGGAGTACATGACAGTTGTCCTGCATGAGGACAGAAAGCAAACTAAAGTACACACAGTCTTTAATACTTCTAAAAAAAATTTTAATGCAACATATTCACTATTACTGTGCTATGAGCAAGGCCGGAGGCCATGAAGTTTTGTCTGCTTACTGACTCTATGGCCTCAAAATTACATTACATTTACTTTTTTTACATCTGTTTCACCAAGGGCTTTCTGCTTTTGCAAAGTTTTTGTAGATAGCAAACACTATTCTCAAGCAGAAGAGGCACTCACTACAATACTGACGTTTAAAGCCTTTCAGGCAGTAAGATTAAAAATATGCATTTTATATCTTATTGGTGCTGTTTAACTGGTTCACATTTTGAATTAGCTCATATTTCTCATCACCTTTAAAAGATTCTGCCTTAAAAAACATAATACAAGCAACTGTAAAGTACCTTTTAATTCCAGCACCTGTGTCAAGATTGCAGTGTCACCAGCAATTAGAAAGGAGAGAGCAAACTGAATATAGGCCATACGGACATCAGGTTTCCCCTAAAAAAGACAAAAGGCACTCTTTGCATACAGATTGTACACAACTGTAAAATTAATACTGCAACAATTGATTATCATTATAAGTACGATAAACAGCTAAATTAAACAATTCTGTAAACATGTTACGCACAGCCATACACATACATTTATAGGCAATACATCCACAGTATATTTGAAAAACTTCTTGGGTTAAGCAGATCACAGTCTGTTAACGTCAACGTCAAAAAGGAAGATGCCCTAGTTCACGTGTTTTTCAATTCTCAATATACAAGATAGGCCATAAATAACAAAAAAACCTCAAAACTAAACATTAACAGTAGTTTCATGCCAAACCCTGTACACATGTGACTGAACATCCTCACTTCCGCACCATGTGGTACACTGGTCAGTTCACAAAAACACTCAATAACAGCAGTGACAGTAGTGCTGCTGTAACTGCTTACTACACAGGCTTCCAGAGCAGTGCCCGTCTTAGGGTCTCCCACTGCTCGTTGCCATCTTTTGAGCTGCAGTGCATTACACACATCCCTCGGCTATCACAGCTGCTCACGGAGCTACCCGGGTTATGCGACTCAGACCGGCTTAAAAAAAAAGAAGCTCTTAAAAAAGGGGCTACAAACTACAAATTCAGGCACAGCAGAAGTCATTAAAGCTCTGCCTGGAAAAGGATCACAGGATATGAACACTATTTGTAATTTTTTGAAACTTAGTGTGCAAACTTAAGTTGCATGTAAAAATGTCTGAAAGAAGATACTGACTAGGCTAAACATAAGCCAGAAGTGACTCATGAAAGGGCTGAAAGAAGAAACAAGAGAAAGAAATGAAATTTTGCTGTAGGCTTTGGGCCTGATATTTTTGCCTTAAAAATTCACCTCTGACAGCCAGTTTTGACATAATAATTTCACTGAAAGCTGAGCAAAAGTAAGATCTTCAGTCCGTTTCTGGAAACTTTTTTCCTTGTACCTTACTTGCATATTAATAAGGTTGTGGTCAAAAGACTACCAACATCCAAGCATTTTAATTTAAGCGGTGGAGGTACTCCTAAAGACATCTTTCTGCAGTAAGGTCAAAAACTATGACATCTGACATTCCCAAAATTGTTTATAAATCAAAACAATCAAGTAGTAGGCAAAAAACCAAACACGTACCCTTCCACCTGAAACCGCCTTTTACAGTCTGATTTGTCACCACCGATGGCACAAACCCAACAGGAATGTACACATTTATTCTGCAAGTCATCTTTGAAAACTAGAAACAATATCTCAGCATTGAAAACAATACTGGTTTTAATATATATGCTTATATTTGGAATGAAACAAATATTCTTGTTCTGAAACACTAGTTCAGGTCAACCTTGCTTATTTTTAGCAAGCGGAGAGGAAACAAGACATAATGTTCCTTTTGGAAAAAGAGGAGTGACTACTTCTACTCACTCACACATCCTCCTTCAGGATTTTTGCCAAGAGATTGTTTAAACCTCCTGGTCGTATTTTCAAATGCAATTACTCTTGACTGTACTAGTACTGGACAAAATCCTCTCTCCATTTCTACAACTGCAGAACCTCCATTTATTTCAGTGGGACCAAACTGCAAACCACACGNTGGAAAAGAGACTGAATTCTCCTCAAACACATGACTGAATAGTTTTCAGAAGTTTACCACCACTTTCACTCCATTTTAGACATTAAAAGGGTAGCCCACAGAAACTACACATTTATATTTCACCACAACTTATTAGAAACAGACAAGGCACTTTGACATTTTGCAGTACATTCAACAAAGCAGTGTAAAACCAAGGTTATCCTGTGGAGCTCTGCACCCTGACAAGACAAGAAAGACCAGCACGGGATTGAAAACGAAGCAAGCTGTACTTGGTGCAGGCCAGCTCTCCTACTATTGCAGATAGTCAGAAACATCCCCTGGGGATTTCCTGTATAAGTAGATGGGCAGCTCTTGCCCCATAGATCAATTCTGCTGCTAATTTGAAACAATCAAGAAGCATTTCAGTCTGACACAGGACAGGAAGTAAGAGATAAGTTCTTGCAGATGAAAATACAGCAAAGAGACTTTGGCAACAGCTTAATTTTAAATACTTGGCAGAACAAAACTGATGCAGCCATGGTGTAACATTTCACGGCACACAGCAGCTTAACTTACCTTCTTGCATCTTTTTTTCAATAATCCAGGCAGAAACTTATTATTGAAATCAAAATGGCTATACACGTCCCTTGCTGAATCTGGCCCCTGAGCCACCATTGCTGACAACAGGGTAAGGCACACTCGGCTCATCCTAAAACAAAAGGCAGAGGAAAACCTGCACATTATTTCTAGGATGACAGTTACACAAATGACCAAATAAAGAAATGAAAATTTAAAGAAAGACCTTTTCCTGTAAAAGAAATTATCCCACTCTGCCTCCAACATCCATCCAAGCCTTCCAGAGTTTCAGGCATGAAGCAGCTGAGTCGGTCCCAACATGAGCAACCAAGACAGCGTTAGGAAAGTTGGAAAGCTCTCACTGCAGTTGATGGGAGCTTTTGCTGAATACGCAACCAACCATTTTACTGACCATCACAATACAGACCTAGGCTAAACACACATTATTATGCTGTTCTCAAAGAACTTTCATCATCTTTGCGCACAGCCTATTTCTACAAGCATATTTCTTGGAGACAGAGTCCCCAGTCCTGCATTTACTGCCACAAACAGGTCTGCAGGAGCTCCAGCTGATGCTGAAGTTAGGGACACACACAGCCTAGGCCAAAGTAAGACTGTATTTTTTGTGTTTTAGCTGGATGACAGAGGTTTTCTTCAGTTTAAGTATGCATCATGGTCTTGTCATGAACTAAATCCCAAGATCTACACTCAGTTTTGATTCTCGCACACTGACCACTGGGAAAAATTGCCTGAGAAAACAGAAGAGAAGTCGGAACCACCAAAACCATATTTTAGTCAGTGACGACAGCAACAGGGAAGGAGGGGAGAGGGAAGAAGGGAAAAGGGAATGTCTACTTATAATCTTCCCAAAAATTAAGCTGTAATGAGAGGCTGGATATTCACTTTCTAAAGTAGGATAAAAGGCAGGAAGTGCCAAAAATTAAGAACTCCTAAATTCCTGGGAGTTTGCCATTTGTTTCCATGGGATCATGACAGGGCCATCGGGCACAAGTCTGCACACCTCCATCATCTGAATAGCCACTACTCATTAAGGGTTTTGGAATCTGTCCATCATGTTTCATTCACAGACAACTTATAAGAACTCCATAAGATTAAAGCAGAGATCCCATCTAGACATACCACCACAATAAAATCCCTTTGCACAGAAAGAGCAGAGGATATACCATCAGAATGCAACCAGAAACCTGAAGCATCCCTTATGAAGGTTCTAGAAGGATTTCTCCAAATGCTGTAATCTTTAAACGCTTAATAGGAAGTGCAGATCTTGGATAGTTTCAAAATTTATTTTATAATATACCTATCCACTTGTATTTATGATTTCATGTACAGTTAAAATGCTTGCTGCCATAAAATCAACTGACTGGTGCAGGAAATGTGATTGTGTCCATGAACTGGAAAGCAGAAAATGCTTTTCTAATTCTGGCCTGTCCAAAGACCGAAAGACAAGTCATTGGCCTTGGACAAGTCAGCTGCAGGCGCTTTTTTTTTTTGTTCTCTCCCTTCCTCTTCCTCCCAGGTTTATATTGCAATTTCTCTGGCACTTGGAACTTCTCTCACCCTGTCCACAAAGCATGAGAAATTGTTGTTTAGACTGGACTAGACAACACACGAGTGCTTAACTTGGCCTAAAATGGCCTTAGATTTAAAAGACAGGAAAAGTTAGAGGAAAAGCCAGTCTGCAAGAAAAAAATCTACTATAAACATGGAAATCTGACCACAAAAAAATAAAGGGCAATAAAACACTCAAGAGCAGCTCTTTTTGCCATCACAAGATAGACTGCTCGGCTTCTGTGAACTACAAGAAAGCCTGTTCCTCCCTGTTCCATGCAAGTACATTTCACTTCATAAACTAAGTAGGATTAAAACAACAGGACTCAAGATACCATCCACTTTAGCTCTCACTAAGACAGGCACAACCGATGAAAACCACAGCCTCAGGAAAGTATCACACAGCATTAGACTGTGCACTATATCAGAGCTTCCACCTTGCAAAAACTTCTATGTGCGATTATTTTATGAAATGTGGAACTGTATCATTAAATAAAGGTGGATTATTAGCAATAAGTCAAGCTGTATTTTGCAACATCTTGTACACACATGCAAGACCCAGAGGGATCAATTCAGAGCAACTGACAGAGTCTCCACAACAGTACAGAGAAGAATTACCTGTGATTTTCAGAATACAAAGCAGCATAGATCAATCTCATGTAGGAATGAATCAACTTCTTGACTATGTTCATTCCCACAACAGAAAAATGGGAGAGGTCACTGGCTGTCCTCAGTAAAATGGCTTCTAGAGCTTGAAAGATTAATAGCATCTGTAATATACAAAAATATGTTAATATCTCCCAATATCTGGTACGGCTTGAAATTACTAGCTGAGCAAACAGTAACAAACACTATTAAAAAAAGAGTAACCCCACCACAAAAGCTTCCGCATATGAAGTCAATTTCTGAATTATCTCCCAAATTAATGCTTCCTCTTCTGAAGGATTAGTTCCGAGAGCACGAACCTTCAAGAAAGCCCCTATACAGATACTGTATAAAAGACTAGAGAACCACAGGTAGTCAGCCGACTCCTTTCTTTTTTCATTTGCAAAACTCAGGAATTTCAGTAGTAGGGAATGACAACCTCTGATGGAAGCCCAAGCCAAGGTGCTGACTGAAGGCCTTGAGAAATCAACTGGATGTAAAAAAGGGTCCCTCCTCAGATGTCAATTGAGACCTACGTGCACGATTCATCTGCATATGCCCAACAGCTTCTGGGGATACAAACACCGACTGCAGTGCGAACCTCAGCACAGGCGGATGGATCTGGAAGGCCCTTTTCAAGCTGGAGGCCAAGGCCTACGGCTAATGTACCAATACTTCAAGAGACAACTGCTAACAGAGTCCACAAACGTGCTAGAGAAAACCATCTGAGCTGCTCCAGTCTCACAACTAACTCCTTCGAGATGAGTCCAGAGTTCACACAGCACTGGGACTGTATTCATTACAAGTATTAGCCTCTATTAGTCAAAGGATCTTGAAGAAAGCACGTCACTGAACGTGACACAGGTCATCATTACTGTGACAAAAATGATCACCTAATGCAAAGGCCAACAAGCGGAGGTTACAAAGAACACCATCCAACTTTATGTTGTAACCAGATTTAAGTTCATAAAGCTGCCACAGTATTCACAGTGAAAAGGGGTTTTTAACTCTTTAGTTCATTCATCATATTCTGATAAAGAAAGAATGTGTCCAGCTCAGATGAGAAAAATGAGGTCAGCTTTAGCAGTGGCTTCCTAGAAATCCTGAGGTATCAGGGAGATGTCGTTATCCAAAAACAATTACTTTCACTAGACTAGTTTTTTTTTTGTTTGCTTAACTGCTTCTGTTGACCCCCTTATTTAATTTTCTTCTGATAACTTCTTTAATAACCTTAGCAGCTTGATTTTGGCAGGACTACCGGTTTTGTGCACCATTAAATCTAGGAACATCTTTGCACTGAAAAGGACATTTCCCACTTGACCAGTGCTTCTGCCACTGTGACTTCCAGGCGGGGGGGAAAAAAAAACCAAAACCATACCAAATCATCAGAGTTATTTTATTTATGCCACAAAGCATTTTTCCGGCGGTCTCTCTCCCAGCCGGGACGTGCGCTGCCAGTCTCGTTAAACCAAAACACCCACGGCCAACTTACCTCACTCTCGGGCTTCCTCTCTCCGTCCAGAAGCTTGAATATTTCAGCGCACTCCATGGAAATCTTCATGTACCCCTCCACGACATCGTACACTTCAGACGACGGCAGCCCCTGAGCAACGGCGACGAAGGTCTCCAGGCCTGCAACGCCAGGGTTTCACCGGGGGAGCCCACGCCTCGCTGGGACGCGCTACGAGACCCCCCCCGACCCCTCCGGCCCCCGGGCCCCGCGGCGGGCCCGCGCCGTGCGGCGGCAGCACGTGCGCACGGTGCGGTAACAGCAATCGTCATCGGCACCATCATCATCGCCATCCCCACGACGTCGCTCTGGGGACAGGAGCCGTCTCCGCGCTCCCCGGGGAGCCGCACCGCCCCGGCG
>Ga0065711_1033038_pt1 | contig 26224 bp, 13 predicted proteins | sample Hoacrofraction12_FD_59098 | JGI IMG/M metagenome (GOLD analysis project Ga0065711, IMG submission 59098) | Hoatzin crop microbial communities from Cojedes, Venezuela - Epithelial fraction 12 v2 (version 2) | ecosystem: Host-associated > Birds > Digestive system > Esophagus > Crop | place... | reverse complement strand
GGGGGGGGGGGGGAGATGTTTTTCATTTATTTGTTTACAAATGCAGATTTTTTCCAATCGCTGTTTTATGTAAAATTATTGCATAGTACATAGATCAAAGGCAGAATCACATTTATGTACAATGTCTTTATTTTCAATAGTGGTTTTCGAGCACTAATGTGTTTTCCTTAAGCAGGTAAGTTACTTAAAGCCAATTCTCACTCACAGTGGCCCTCCGTTAACCACGACTCTACCCAGCTGGTGTGGCCTGGTAGCTCGCTGTCTGACAAGTCCCCAGGTTTATGATGTAAGTACAATGACTCAATACTTCTGTGCTTTTTTATTTACTTAAAGCAGTGTTTTGTTTTGGTTTTTTTATCTTTTTAGGCAAAAGGTTGGTGTGATACACGTATTGCAAGAAAGTGCTGGATTGTCCTAGGCAGGAAAGATTTATGGTACTCTCCCTTAAGGCAACAGCTTCTGTTATGAGAAATCAGATAAGATCTTATTGTTCAAATACTACGTTAAAACAATAACATTTAAGGATATTGGAAAATTACAGGCTTAATAAATAGACTAACTCTAAGTGAATCACTTCAAAATATTCTGTCCTTTCTTAATGCTTTTGGACAAGATTCTCTTCCTGTTACTGCTAAGGCGGTGTCGAGGTCTCCTTCAGAGAAGACAATGACGCATTTACCCATGGCGGAAAGAAATCTGGTAGATCTTCGCTTCAGGGTTTCGACTGTGAAATTTGAGATCACATTTCAGAAACCGTTACTCAGTTATTTATCTCAGCCTAGCAGATCCCTATACTGTCTTTACAGCAATGTCTTGCAATAATTAATGCTTCATTCTCCAATTACTCCTGCAGGATTCTGATATGTGTCATTCCTATCTGTACAGTGCTTCTGAAATCTACATCTTTTTATGAGCTGCTTGTAAATAAAACCATAGTACTAGGGGAGATCACTCAAACTTGCAGGTTCTCTGGAATCGTAACATCTCTGCTGTGTTCAAGTAGTCTTGGACCAGATTAATAGGAGTCTTTTGCTAGAAAGCTACGAATTCCACTTGCAACTTTGAAATACTTCCCTGCATTTCTTTCTGGTATCATTAGCAACTTTTACCTCATAGTAAAATTAAAAAAAAATAAAAAATTGTAATGACTGCTGCCTGTTTGGAGCTGTTAGTGATGTAAGAAATTGGCCTTGTTCCCATCTTCACAACGCCACTGAAGATCTTAGAACAGATCTAGGCTGGAAGGCATCCATCAGACCAATTAGCCTACTTGTGTGTTGCCCAAGTGTCGGTCTATCTATGATCTTGTAAGATTAGTTACCCAGTAACTGAAGATCTAACTGGAATGAACATGCAAGCTTTGGCTTTCATTTTCTCTAGTAGTTGGGCTCGATTTTTCTCTTTACTCCTCATTCTTGGCTACTACTGCATGGGAAAACTTATTCTTTAATTGGACTGGTTCTGTGACACACACCCCCCCTCCTTGGATGTTTACGTAATCATTAGAACAGCTTATAAGGCTGCATACTTTTTTTAAGGCATATAGTGTGGAACTTTCATGTTTATACATATGTATATATGTATATATGTTCCTATTTTGGCGCATTGCTGCATTACTCTCAGGACAGAATCTAATTTTGAAATTTGATTTCTAGTTTCTTTTAAAGATTTCTGAACTCTGCAGTTGCTTTATTGCTTTTCATTTCTTTGCATGGCTGGCTTTTCTGCAGCACTTGACTATACCATTTTATTACTGGCTAAAAAGCCGTGGAATCTTTTTGCCTTCCTGTTAAGTGCAGGTGAAACAACTGAGAGCACCATGTCTTTGGGGGCACAGAAAATGCTTGGAATAGTTGTGCTTTTGTGAGGTATTTCCAAGAAAATTGAATGGTGTATCTGAGAGAATTGAAGACTGAAGACTTAAAACAAGTAAAAAAGTCTGTAAATACTCAACAGAATGTTACATAGCTGGAAAATGTGTTTCAACAAGAAGTAGTAAATCCTAGATCTCATTCGGGTGCATATCTGAGCAGTGGTGACATCTACATAGAGAAGAAAGAGAAGAAAGCATACAAGTATGTGACTGTACTGACTGTGTATTTGTGTATTGTTTTCAGCTTTTGTTGTTTGGTTTTGGTTTTTTATTTTTTTCCCCTCTGGCTTTATTACAACCTTATTTAGAATTCATTTTCACTTCTATGTGTGGGAGTACATCTTTTTAATTAGATGCCAAAGGAGGGTTTTAAAGTCTGAAAGTTAGATAATCTCATTACATAGTCCACCTACAACCTATTTCTGAGATCGTGTCCTCTAAGCTGGAATTTGCATGGCATACATGTAACGTTCTGAGTCAGCAAGGTGAGGTACGGTGGATTTTTTCCAGAGCTGTTGTTACTGTTCCTTGCTGATGTTCTCCCACTGCTTTAAGACTGTGCCACTAGGCTCATTACGTGTTTGCTACCCAAATAGAAGCCAAGTTGGAATTTGAAAGCATGTGGCAGCTTGGCAGCTGTGGGTACAGTGTTTAACATGATAATTTTCAAAAATTCACTCCTATTTTTCTCTCCTGGTGTTATCTTCGGTGCATGACCACTTGGCAGGGCTTTCCAATTTATCCCAAACTGATGTTGGTCATTTTTTTTCTTCTCTTTTGACTATCCTCTGAAACTTTTAGTAATGCTCTATTTCATCAACCGTTTGTCCCATTTGGAAGAAGCATCTGTGTTATCACCCACTCTTTCTGATGAAGCACTCCTGGGGAACTTTTTTTTTTGCTTGTTTGTTTATGGGTCTGTTTTGTGTCCACGCTCCCACCCATTTTTTCTGTTTTGAAAGTTTAGTTCTGGCACCATACACAACGTGACAACTTGGTATGAAAGCTGAGGGAATTGAACTATTTTTCTAAATATGCAAACCCAGCAAAGAAGATTCATTTGCAGTCCTTATAACTCTTGGAGGCAATAACTCTCACAATTGGTATGAAAACTATTCAGTCATGCCTCCCTGCTCCCCTTTCTTAGTGCTTCTAGCTTCATAGCAAAAATTGTTTAGTTTGCTTGATGAATTTGAACTCAGCTGAGAAATGGAGAACCTCTAAGCAGAGCGTCAGGTTTAAGTTGTAATGTATTTTACATGCATGCCACTTGATGCTTTTATTTTGGAGCCACAAGATAAGTAACTTCTGATGCAAGTTTTGTCACCCGTGATGCCCGTGTTGTATTCGGCACCAGCAGCGTACGTGGGGACTACCAGCGCTTTGTATGGGCAGCGTACTGCGCGTGTGCTGCTGTCTGCGCTGTCTGAGGAGGCAATAAAGACTGGCTTTGTAAGCAGGAACTCTAAATAAGCTTTAGCTGTTTTAATGTCTCCAGCATGCATTTTTAAGAGCATGAGCAGATTTTACCACAAATGGCACAGAATGCTGTGAGGCCCCTCAGGGTTATGGTCAGCACGTCAAAGCAAAATTCAGTCTTTCAGGACTGGATTTAGGTACTTAGCCCTCTAGTTTGTCAGCTTAAGTAGCGAAGTTCAGACCTATGTTTCTTGAGTGAATCGAAGCTATTCCCACAGAACTGTAGGGGATTGCAGAGGCCAGTTTAGGGTTATTCTTGGAAGAATTTCAAGTCTCTAGGGATCTACTTGGATACATTTCCTGTCTTTCTTGAAAGAACTGTTCATGCTGCATGAAGCACATTCACCCATCGTCTTTGCTTGCAAACACAGCAAATCCATCTACTGCGTGGGATTGTTGGTGGATGTTCTCTCAGGAAATACATGAAATAAATTGCCTGCTGCTTGCAGTGTTATTGAGAAGTGAAATAAATAAGGGCAACTTGGCTTGTACAAGGCAATGTTTACTCACTGTGTTGAGAGAAAGCTCAGTGTTTTCTCTGGAACTGATTGTGTTTACGTACATGTAAGTGTAGCCTGGGACAAACCAACGAAGACTGAGGTAGGACTTGCCAGCCTGCGGCCCTCTCCTTTCAGTACCGTGCTTCCAAGAGCTATTCAGCCTGTTGGAGAAGCTCGCGTGTAGCGTGTGTTCTTACCAATTTCTCATCTGATCGGTGGCTGCAAGGTTTTGCTGTTGAATAGCATTGTGGAGACAGGAGATCCTTTGGGACCTCGCTGCAGCCGCTCCACACGTGGCCCTGGCACCGTAGTACCTCCTGGTGCACTGGCAGCCCTGCCTTCCCCTCCTTGGTGCTTCTCCAGGGGCAGACACCATGAAAGGCAACTTGTGATAGAGCTTCTCAGCTTCTTCAACTTCTTAAAACATAACGAGTCAACAGTCACCAACTGCCTGCTTCTTACTTGTTTTTCTGATCTTCATCTTTATTTGAATGTCTCTTCTTTAAAAACAGAATATATAGGAATATCAGAATTTTTTAAACAGCCGATTATTTTCTGTACCTTTTTTAATCATCTTGGTCTTGTCCCTCAGACTTTCACTTCTTTGCAATGGAAAACTTGTGAAGGCTTTTTCTGCCAGCTATAGCTGAAGCCTTTAATTTCTGCCTTTTTTCTTTTTAAGATAGTGACAGTAGTTCAGTCTTTTCTTTGCAATCAAAGAAAGCAAGTGTCCTAAACTGTATTTGCTCTTTGAGAACAGTGCTCTGTATCACAGTAATCCAGTCTCTAATAAGCAATGATAAATTTGGATGCCACAAAGGTTCTGAGAAATTAGCATTCATCCTAAGTAGGGCCTGTCTTGTACCCGACACTGAACTGTACCATTTCTTTTACTGGTTTTGGTAAACTCCTGACACCTCTTCCAGTCCTCGTTAGGTAAATATTCTGTATCGTCTAGAGACTTCTGCTGCTTTATTTTGGCTGATTATCATTTTGAAAGAATGACAAGAAGCTTTCCCAGGAAGTTTTACTTAGCCAGGCACTGCATTTTTCATCGTGAACAGGTTAATTAGCATTTTTCAGTCTCAAGTGCCCTGAACTCCTGTCCTGCAATACAGGTAGGGCTTTCTGGTCAGGCATCCTATCTCCCATAGCCTGTGCCCTCCTTTCCTTTGCCATAGAGGAAGAAAATGATGTATTTTGAGAGTGTAGCCTGATTGGTGTCCAGCCTATGGAGGAGAACAGCAATACACATGCTTACATTTCAACTCTTGCTAAGCAGCGTGGAGCTATTCACATGGGGAAATAACTGCCTTCAATTGCAAGAAAGAAAGCTTACTGTACTGACAGAATTTTCTTAAAATGGAAGCCATTTTCTGACCAGTTGAGCTGTTTTGCCTGTTACCAAGACCATGTTTAACAGGAGTGAAACATGGTACAATTGCTTGCTCTTGTATTATGCTGTGTAGAGAAATTAAGTGTTTTGTTACACTTCAACAATTTCTAATCTCTGACGATAATATTCAGCCCATCTCTGCCAAAATAAACTCACAGGGTTTTGTGAGCCAATTTCTTAAATGATTTTGAAAAGAAAACACATCGGAGCTAGTTACAAAAGTATGAAGCAAGCACTTTCTTGTATCAGTCTCTTGTACTTTAATGGCTCGGGAGCATTCCTAAGAACTAGGCCAAGTAATTCCCTATTTAGTAGCAGTTAAGAGTAAGCAGGTAGTTTAAAAGAGTGTGGTTAGCTTTCAATGTATAACAAAGATCTGTTGAGGAAACTTTGAATATAACGAGTTTGGGCTTAATGAGTTCTTACCAGTTTGCATGTGTCTTTTACTAACAAACTTGACTAATTAGCGACAGATGCAACTGACTTTGTATCTGGAGTGGCTTAATTGTGCTTGATCTTCAGTCTTTTTCCTGGACTGCCTTCTAAATGGTCACACAAAAACCAGTGTATACTGCTCATCTCTCCTGTACTTCTGGTAAACTTCCAGTGCTATTAAATCCCTAGTTACCTGTTTCATAACCTAGTTCTTGGATTCAGCTCCCCCTCATCCCTCCACAATAGTGGTAGTTATACAGGGAGCAGTAAGCTGATTTGCAAACACTGGGTTCAAGGTCATTTTTCACATTTCTTAAGGTGGAACTTTACCACTTACCTATTCTGTATTGACATGTAGGTAAACTCTTCTGTTCAGTTAACTTCTTGGAAAAGACTATGTTATGTGCTGTACAAAGATTTTGTTTTTCTTCCAGAATCAAGAACAGCTTAGAGAAGAGGATTCTGATTTTATTCTGAATGATGGTGACCTTACTGTGACATATGGTGACACAACAATAACTGCAAATGGTTCTTCTGGCCCCCATACAGCTACCACTAGCCTTGATGGCAGGAGAACAAAAAGTAGTTCAGAGGAAGCACTGGAACGTGATTTGGGAGCAGCAGATCATGAAGTCACAAGCAGGGGTACCCGGCTAGTGTTTCCTCTGGAAGACAATGCATGATTACTGACTCAGTAAAAATGACTCTTGCTCTGTGGATGGATCAAGGAAGACTGCAGGCCACTGTCACTTGAGGTGGGGGTGTTTATTTAAACAAGTTAGCATACATAAGTGGTTTTGATAGGGTCTGAAGATGTCACCTATTTTTTACTCAAGATGCTGACAGTGGGGTTTTCTAAAGGTCTGAAAGTAGACGAATGAGAAAACTGGTCATTCTCCTCTTTTCAACCGCATATTGAATCCGAGTACAACTAGCACGCTGCAATTGTCTTGTTCAGCTGCAGCAGCTCTCTACGAAGAGAGGTACATGAAAACGTTGTCATAAAACTGAGCTTGGCTTAGCTTGGGAATGTGGAAGAAGAAATATAAACATGATAATTTTTATGGGACAAAAAAGGATGTGTGTGTATCTGAATGTGGAGAGATCCACTGTTACTTTCTCTTGTGAGGCTGAGGAAACTAGAAAGTAAGATGGGACAGTGTACATTGGGACTACAGGTGTAGGAATGCAAGACTGTGGGGAATCTGTTACTGCGAGCTGTACTTCATGTATTTCAGGGAAAAAAGGGAAAAGAAGATTTCTTGACTGCCCATGTGTTTAAATAGGAAGGCAATGAGAGCTACTTGTCCCTTTAGCTTTGGGCAACCTGACTATTACTATTAGCCTAACTTCTAGTGCCTCAAAAGAAAAACATCCAGCTTCCTGTGGTCTGAGATGTACCTGACCTGATACAAGCCTGGAGCCAGGCTCTCTGGGGTAGAAGTCATGAGGTAAAACTTTCTCTCCCTTAAGGTTTTTAATCGGATGAAGATAGTTGGAAATGTATCTTGGGCTGGGGAAAACAGCAGAAAGAGGAGGAGGTGGAAAGAAGGAGAGAGAGAGAGAGGCAGTATTGAACTTGCATGGAACCATGAGGTTTCGTATTGCTCAGAAGAATCCATGGACTCTGCTTACAGTTCTTGTGTGTGATAGACAGCAAACATCTAATTAAACAGACAGACAAATACTACTGGCTTTCACCATTTGTGACCATCCTAAAAGAAAGGTGTTTACTCTTGTTCTCTTTTGCAAAGTAGATGTGAAACTTCCAGGGGGCATTGCACAACACATAAGCTACAGAAGTGATGAACTGCAGTATCATCTTAAATGTGAAAAGAGAAATATCTTTGCCTAGTATTTAGCCCACTTACACGTAGGCTAGCTTTAACTTATTGCTAAATGCTTTTTAATTTCTAGATGGGGAGATATCATTGTCTTTGCCAATAGCTGAAAACTTACACTTCGAAGAGCAGTTCAGCTGTTTAAAGCATGCGAAAACGTGATTTCACTCTCATGTCTCAAAAGGTTTATTTTTTTGAAGAGTTCTGTGGCCCACTAATGTGATGTAATATCAGTTTGTCTAAAGTGTGTTTTTCTTGCTGCCATATCAATTGTTCCTCTCATAAAATGGTGTGTGACTAAATACCCACTGTTTTTCCTTACCTATTAAACTTAACGGGCTAACTTTGGTACGAGAACTTACTGCTGCAGAGAAACATTGCAATCATATTGTCTAGTCTGCTTTCTTTCAGCTGTGTTCTCTGAGTGATCTACCTCTTGTCTGTCCCTCCAAGATAAACTTGTACAGGGCATTGATCTGTAGAGACTGACTGACATAATTAAGAAAAGAGACATGAGGAAACTAGAAGCTTTTTTGTTGAAAAGCTGGAAGAGCAATACCGTCTGAGCTCTGTTCTTAAACGATGAAGAGTGACAAACCCTGAGGAAGGTCTCTGAGCAGAACCACTCCTTTTCAGTTCTCCTCTGCCTTCAAGGAAGACAAAGCCGATAGCAATGATCCATGCTATTTATACTGTTTACATGGCTTGTTTTTTCTTTTTTTTTTCTACTACCAGAGCACTTTAAAAAAAGTAGTTTCCTCCTAAAATACAAAAACAATTGCATTCATGTTGGACAAGTCTTTGGGACCCATGCTGTCAATGCCGAGTGAGGACTTGAGACTTCTACAACAATTAAAGTTATGAGCTGAGTCACATGAACCAAATTTTGGGTTGAGACAGTGAAACTTACCCAGAATAACTGGACTTAATGCAGTGAGGCAAATCTTTCCGTGCAGCTTGAAGCTGAAGCTTACGAAACTACTTTGGCTGAAAAACAGAGCCTTATGCAGAGACAGATCTGTTCTTTGGAAGAAAGATCAGGTAAAAATTCTGGAATTAGAAATTCTGTTTCATTAGCTTCCTCAGGAAGACTGAATCTCTTGAAAGCATCAATAAACCATCCCAGTGCAGTTGCTTCTCTGTCTGTGTTTTTAATTCCCATAGCAAAAATATGCAATTGAATCAAGTTCACGAGTAAGCCCAAAACATGGTTGTGAAAGAACAGCCAAAATAGATGGATCACTGGTGAGAGGTGAGGAATATAATACTCTAACTTCACATTCAAAAGTTACTTAAAATGCTTATCCAATATGGTGAGGAGAGGCCCATATACACAAGCTTAATTTTTATTCATATATTACTACAATTAATTTTATTCCGTTATTTTTATCTATTTTTTAACTTTTGTTCCAAAACTGCACTTCACTGCCAACAAAAGGTAAGCTAAAACATCTAGTCTCTTCTTACTACTGACACCAATCCTTGTACCAAATTCCCAAGAGACTCCTTTACTGAAAAAGTGGGGAAAAAACAAAAAAAAGTTCTTGTCCTGAAACACTGCATATTTCACCAGCTCTCTAATAGTTCCTGTTTTCTTATGTATACCCTTTTGAAAGAATAGTTTAATACTTTCAATTCCTTCCACTAAGATTCCTGTCAAGAACTTAGCTGAACCGTAAGAGCAGATATGTATTTTCATATAAAGCTGGTGTGAGGTTTTGAATAGAAAACATAGCTTAAGATTGTAATGAACAGCAACTGACTTATATAAGTATCCTCTTCAAAATGAAAAAGAAAACCTGTAAGATGATGGGCTTCGCTGACAGAAGTATTGCTATACGAGCACAGGATGTTGCAGCTGATGTGGCCGCCTTTGCCCTTGGGACCGAGTGATTTCTCCTTGCAGTTTTTTGCTTGCGGCTTTGTCAACTTACTGCTGAAAATCTTCACTTGAAGTTGCCAAGGAATCTGCTAACTTCAGTCCCTGGAGAAGGGCAAAACAAAGTCCCTAATCTTATTTCTGTGCTGCTTAGAAACTAATACTGACAGAAAGGGAAGACCCTTCCGCAGTTGCTTGAATTCCCATGCAAACAAATCTCTCTGAATTACATTTGTTAAAGGCCACAGCACTCCACAAGCCGTACACAAACATGGTATTTAAACAGCCTAAAACGTTATCTCAACCCTTCTGTGTATTCATCTATAATGTTGGGGGGAAGGGGGAATTGGAAAGATTTTCATTTACAGACTTGGAAGAAAACAAAAAATAGCTAGAAAACTGACAGTTTTGTGCTTTGCTTGCTAGTTAATTCAGTCTGTGTGAAAAATTACAGTGTTTCGAGTCACCTTTACAACACTGCGCGTCTTTTGTGCAAAAAAGAAAATTCTCTTAACTTCCATGGGCCGACAGGCAGTTTGTCGGCTGCAGTCGAGTAGCTGCGAGCAGGTCCTGTGCCTGCGAGGAGCGGCACCGCAGCAGCCTCGCCGCAAACGCGGGCGCAGCGCTGGATTGTTCATTGGCTTCAGCAGCAGCTCTCCTGTTCTCACCTCGAGTTATCAGAAGGGAGGAATGCTATGACAAGTGTGTTTGTGCTGTGCGTTCCGTGTCTGCTGTGCAGAGGAAGGGAATAGTGTCAGCTTCCTCTTCCGCTAAAGACGGAACAAGGATAAAGTATCAAATACTTGGTGCTTGACAAAAGTCTCGCCCTGTTCCGAGGATGCAAGTTTTTTCGCTTATGAAAGGACTAAAAATTATTTTTTTTTTACACCAAACTAACTGCCTTTGGGGAAATGACTGCAGAAATACTAAGTGGATGAAAAAAAAATCTAAACTTTTTTGGCTGAACTTCCAAAGAGCTGATCTGAAGCAAGTACATAGCAAAGGTTAAAATGATGTCTACTACTAAATGATAGCTACTACGTTTTGCCCCTGGGGGGAGGGAAAGACCTCACAGCAGGAAGTCTAGCAACCCTAATGGATAGCCTGAGCAGCTTACAAGGACTAGGAGGCCAGATCCTGTGATTTTAACCTTTATAATCGGTGAGACAATTTGTAGACTGGCATGGAAAGCATGGTCCTTCTTGTATTATTTCTGTTTAACTAGAATTGCAATCTGTCTTCAGACAGCACTGGTCAGAGGAGCTTCTCTGAGTCTAATTCTGAACTGTAAGACCCTAGAAATGCATATGCTTTGCATGCCTTTGGAAGCAAGGTTCAGTGTTTCTTTTAACTCTGTTTGAAGGAGCTGACAGGAATAACATGCTTGACCTCAGCCTTGGCAGACATGGTCTCTGCTTCTGCACAAGTGTGGGAATGGAATTTGAGTACTCAGGAGCCACGGCTTCGTGTGCTTTTCTTTAAGATGTGAGGGGAGGACCTTTTTTGGGGGAGAAACCAGAGAACTTACAGATGCGTCAGCAGGGAGTATTCCTCTCCAAAATACCGAACTCATGACCTGCTGAAACTTAGCAGCAAGGGAAGTTAAACCATGGCCAGGAGGCACAGACCATCCAGCAGGAAAGCAGGCAGAAAATACCCCAAACTGGTCTCGGTCATAATCAGTCACTCAAAGTAGGACAAAGCTGCTGAGTAGCTTGAACACATGCCTATGAGAAAAACATGTAAAATAACAATATTTCAAACGTCCCTATATTGAAAAATCCTCTTTGTAAGAAGCAGCCCATGCAACCCTTATTTGCAGTGCAGGAGGAGGGTCTCGCTTTCCGGGTTTGGGAAGGAGAGTTTAGCAGTGCGCAGTGAGAAACCACAGATACTTCTTGTGCCTGGGATTTTTGGGAGTGCCCTTCTGAAAAATAACTTCCAGTAGAAATAAGCCTGCAAAGTGAAAGAGAAGGAAAGTGTGGAGGAAATAGTGAATTACAAAGCCCGGAAATGGCTTAAACAGGCAGCTTTACTGTGGGAACAGCATTCTAAACAATTGCTACTCCTAATCTTGCAGTCCTAAATGCTGAGAAGTTTTTTAGGCTTCTGCATACCTTGTCCTAAAACAAGGGCAATGGGATAATGCAAAAGTGATTAAACTGCCCCATCCTAGTTCATTGCAAAATCAAAGGCTTTCACAGGGAAGCACTGGCTTGCTTCTACTCCGGGGCAAGGAAAGCAACTTTGAACAAATTTTTTTAAAAGCAATCTCGCATCACTACTATGTTTTCTTGAACCTAAAAGGCCTTTAGCAATTTTGAAAGCAGTTCTAGGTAACCTTAGTCTGTAACTGCGGAGGTGCCTTACAAAATGCGCATAGGTACAAACGGTCTAAATGCTTGGTCAATCATATCTGAATCTGTGTTGCAGGCAAATGGAATTTCGTATCTTCATTTGATACTTGCAATTTATACAAGCTTTTGCTATGGAATTTAAACAGTTATGACAAAGTGATTAAATACTAGGATCAGCTCAGATTTTCAGGTAATAAAAAGATCTATCTGGTTTGGACGCTTTATCCACTATGCCGTTATCCAATGCTACTTTCTTGATCATAATCTATTTTGCACCACCCCATGTGGACTTGCAGACCTCCAAAATGCCTTTGGGTTCAAAGCTTTATCTAGGGACTGAAACTTAACCGGGAGAGACAGCTCATAGTAATTTATACTGGAATAAAGGACTTCATCGGTTGCACTGTCTACATCGGGGAACTTTGTGATGTAAAAAGGTGTCTGCAGGGAGAGAAAGAAGCCCTGGCTTTTTGATACCTGGTTGTGCTGGTGTTGCTAAAGCCAGTGCCCCTCTGGGTTCATGTACAGTAGTAGAGAGCCAGGAAGGATTTGTATTGGTGCATGCAAAGAAGCAGCAATCTTTGTCCTAGGGAAGTTAAAAACATTTGAGTTAGCTCTAGCTTTGGTTAACATAGTGTTTTTTCATTTAATTTTCTGATGCCCCTAGTTTCCTGCAGTGTTTTAAACTTTTGGAGCTTGAAAGCATCCCACATAAACACATTGGATATATATTTTTAAAAGGAGGGGAGGGGAAAGGGCAGAATAGTTGGGCTTCACTTTTGTGCCTGAGCACGATGTCAAAGCCATGTTACATTGCTAGCTTATGCAAATTTGGTTGAGTAGATGGTAATAATACTGCAATTAAAGGTCAGTTTCCTACTTTCATTTGGAAAAAAACAGATTTGCATTCCCTCAGAGAAAGTGAATGCTCAGCTTGAAAGGGTTTTGCTGCAAAGTTAAAATACTTAACTTTAGGCTATGAGAAATAGATTGAATTTATTTAGCTGGTAAAATCTCTGAAGTTGTTATTACGGAGGCAGGGAGAAGTAGGTCATGCAGTTCCATATCATAACATATTTATGAATTTTATTTCCAGACTTTAGTTTAATCAGTGAGGTTATCATCCACCGTCTGATTCTGAATTTCAGTCCTAAATTGCTTGGCTGAATGTCTTGATGTTGACACAGATTAATACCAGAAAGCAGAATACCAGAAGATATTCTTCTGGATCACATCAGCCAATTAGTAACAGTCAATGTGAAATAACAGCTTCCAGCACATGGGGTCACTTGAGGTAAGTTTGTCTGATTTTTAGTTTGGGATATCGGAAGTAAAGAAAGGGAGATGACCCATAGCTGGATTTGGTGGAGCAGGGAGAATGTAAACCATCTAAGAATGTCCCAAATTCGCTTTTTTCCTCTAAGGGAGACGGGCTGCTGTGCATCGCCTTTGCAGGTACAGGACGCGTGCTGCAGGTTTTCTGTGTATTAGTTCTGATCTGTTCATAAAGCACAAGATCAGAAGCAGTGTTTAACCTGATTTCCGTCAGTCTATCATTCTCAGAACTCTGACCCTCTTGTCATTTAAGATACGAACACGTCAGTGAGGTTGCAGGAGGTGTCTTAAGGTTACTTCAAACGTAAAAACGTGCCAGATATCCAAAGCATATCATGCTGTCCTGACTAAGACTGCTACAGCATATGTTCCTTCCAAAACTTTAGGTAACTGCTGTTCCCTTGTTATCAAAGCACCTGAAGCCTATGGGCTGTGGTAGGTTCAAGCTGGGGGTGGACACAATCTGTATTAAGTTCTGTCCTTCCTAGAGACAGCGTTCGTGTCGTGTGTGCAAGAAGCTGAGTGCTGCTGCACCACGGGTCTTTAACAGTGCTGAAGTGATTACTGTGAGCAGAGGTTCAGTAGAACTGGAATACACTGTTGTATCTCCTGGTACACCCTCTTCAGAGTGTAGATAGCTACAGCACCAACAATCCTTCCCATATCTGCAGTTTAAGCTGTGAGGATTTAAGCAGGACAAGGACTCTGCAGTTTCAGGGCATGGTTTTTCGGTCTTAAGCAGTAAGCGTGCCGATGATGTGCAGGTGCTCTGAGCCCTCGTTTGCGAGCTCAGTATCCTCATGAGTTTAAATGGCAAAGGGTTATAACTTAATAACAACAACAGGGCCTGGGGAAGAGAGAAAAAGCAAAATATTGTGAAAGCTCTCTGTGTTGCAGGGATAGTGGAGGAGGAGGAGGAATCGAAACACCTGCTGGGCTTTCCGCCACTGTCAGATTTGTGTACATACTTAGCTAAACATTCGATTGTGTGGACAAGATACCACAGTAATTTCAGCTTTGTTTGAGCGTGCTGATTAAAGCCTCATCCACACATTCTGTTCTCAAGAGAAGAAACCCTAGCGCTGCTTGGAGCTCCTGCTCTGCTAACGAGTCTCAGGTTGGGTGGGGACGTGAAGGTACTTTTCCAGGTCAGCAAAGTACTTCATCTTTCCATTTTCTTTTAGTCCTCCCTTACTTCCCTTGGAACAGGAGGCACACGGTGTTGTTACCTCTCGTGGAGTTCAGCGTTTTACGTGGAGTTATACTGTTAGCTGTACTGCAACAAATGATCATATTTGTCCTCTGTAGCCACATCAGAAATATGTCACCTCTTATTTGGTAACAATAGTGTAAAAGTTACTGCGGCTTGGCACATTCATATGAACTCCGTATTTCAGCTCAGAAGTGAAAAGGGCTGATGCTGGCAGGTCTTCCCTCAAGGCAAGGCTAGCAACTCTGCCCTCTTCTCACAGTGCAGAATTGATTTGCAGTTCTCTTCCTTAAAACACAATTAATGATTTCCACCTGGGAGCAGCCAACAGTTGCTCCAATATCCTTTTTATTTGAGGAAGGGCTGCAAGCTACAATTAAAACTAAACATTATTATGTTGAAATAAATATATAGCAAGAAATATAGCAAGAAAACGTAGATTTATGTCCATAAGGCTGTGATAGAGAGGCGTTACATCTTCGAAGTCTGTTCTTAGAAAGAGTGAACGATCATGCAGACTAGTATGGTACACTTCAGTTATAAGATGTGTAGAAAGTCCATTAACAAGAAGTCTAAGCTCATACTGTCTTAGATTTTCTTTCTACAGCAACTATCAGGATGACTATGTGACCATTTATTCTTGTTTCTGTTTCTTATCCTTTCACCACTTCTCGTAATGGAGAGAAGTTGCTAGCAATGTCACCCAGAGGTTTGTGCCACTGGATCTGGAGAAGGGAGTGAGTAGGAAAGTGAAGAACATGTGGGATTTTCAAGTACCCAGGATTATGGAATCCAAGGTTGACTGTAAGATGTGGGGAGGCGCTTAGGGAAAAGCACCTCCAGCCGTACAAGTGCAATGGCCTATAGAATAGCGGTTTCCTCGTAAGTGAGCTGGGAGTCATTCTGCTTAGCATTCAGAAGACAGCAGGGAGAATTTAAAAGGCAAACAATGTTGGGATCTGAAGCCAAAATCAAAAACCTGTTGGTCTATAAATGCCCCATGTGTCCCTGTTATCAGCATCCCATGTAGCTTCGGTTATGTTTGAAAGGACATAAAAACCCCTGAAAAGGCACAGAGCAGGGCAAAAAGGTAACCAGAAGTAGAATGGAAATTTCCTGTGATGAATGAACACTTAGGCTCTTTCAGTTGAGTAGCAGAGATGGCAAAGGAAGATCTGGTATCTAAAATTAAAAAAGGTGTGGCAAAGGAGAACAGGGATTGGCGATTCAGCCGTTACTAACGCAAACGCGAGGGTACCTGCTGACACGAAGCAGCAAACCAAACCCTAAGGCAACGCTATTACCCTAAGCAACCAGCGAAACTCGCTGTCACAGGCTGCGCGTTCGGAAGCGAATCGACAGGTCCAAACGCCAGCATTTCTGACCAGACCAGTTGCACCGACAGCCCGTTCATCACCACCCGGGCCTGGGCTCCGCCTGCCTCCGGCACCCCCCGAACAGCTGCGGAGCTGGGCGAGGCGTGAGGGTGTATTCCGGCGTGCTGCTCACCCCAACCGTGCCTGCCAGCCTGCTGCTGAGGCTTGTCCCCTCATACACGCAGAGGCAGATACTCCGGGTTTTTCAATTTGTACGTGACCACTTCGCACTGGGATTGTTGTTCAGCATCATGAAAACAGGTACTTATACCTCAGGATAAGTATTTCCGTCGCACCTTGCATTTTTTTCATAAGAACACCAAAGAAATGGGCACTCCTTGGTAGCTGATGAAATCACAGCAAGGCTTCTGCTCATAGCGTGACCTTCTTTTGAGGGGGGATGATCTTCCTCTTTGCAGTGATCCAATCTGAGGGCTCTGCTGGGCTTTGCATGCAGTGAGTCACTCTGTGGATCATACTGCCACCAGAAAAGAGAGTCAGCAAATCTGAGCCCGAAGTATTGTAGTTCCAGTCAGAGGAGGTGAAACCCATCTTATGCTATTCTTGTCTCGTCTCCTTACGAACAGGTGGAAGCAGTGTCTCCAGTCACTAAGGGCTGCTGGATTTTAACTGTGCTTGTCCATTCCAGCCAACAATGAGGTTTTAAAGGGACTGGAACTCTTAGGAAGAAGTGGTTCTTGATCCTTTCCAGACGGAAAGTTTGCCTGAAGTGCACGGGTGCGCCACATTCGGGAGCGTGACTTTACCAGTTGGCTCTCATGCTGTGTGTGCAAAGCGTGTGCTCGCTGGCCGGGCAGTGCCGGTACCTCCATCTGCTGTCAGGGGCAGCGAGCCGGCCCCTGCTCGGAAGCTCGTGCTGCGGTCAGGAAGGGAAGCTCTGCAGTCGGTCTGCAAGCGAGAGGCATGTCAGGTTTTACAGAAAGAAGTAGGTTTCAGCATCTGTGGGAAGGCATGAATGCTTGTAAGCAGGTAAGGTATGAAGTTCAGAACTGTTATTTAGTGAGAAAGGGACTCTTCTCAACACCACCAAGTGTTATCTTGGAAAACTGAGATCTAAGAAAATTACAGCTATTTCCTGCCTACAAATACAGAGCCCCTTTGTTCAAGAGGCCCAAGAATTGATGCTTTCAACACTACTTGGTTTCATCTTTTTTATTCCCAATCCAAATAAACCATTCTTCTTTTGCTTTTGCAGTATGGTTTCCTCAAATATGTGGGAATTTCCTTCTAAAAATAAGCTTTTTAAGGGTACTCAGTGAATTTTCAGTATGCTAACATCAGCTGAACTTTTAAACCGGATCGAACAATGGAGGAGTAGAAATAATGATAGGAGACGGTGATCAGAATTAAACTGTGCTTGAAGAGCTACAGACGTTCTGCACACTGTCTTTCTTCCCCCTAGCCATTCTGTGTATTCTTAAATATTATAAAGAGTGTTTAGGCGTTTATCTAACATGGCTTCTGTTCCAAGAGTAACAAACTTATGCTATGACTGAGTTCAGTATTCTCAAAGAAACTGAATTTTGTTGATGCTATTTCCCCGAACCAAGAGTGGGTTCACAAAGTAAAAACCATTCCTGCTAAACTAATCAATAGAAACATAGGTTGGAAAAGACCTCTAAGATCTTCCAGTCCCACCATCGACCCAACACCACCATGCCTACTAAACCATATCCCAAAGTGCCACGTCTACACACTTTTTGAACACCTCAGGGTTGGGGACTCCACCACGTCCCTGTGCAGCCTGTTCCAATGCCTGACAACTCTTTCAGTAAAGAAGTTTTTCCTAATATCCAATCTAAACCTCCCCTGATGCAACTTGAGGCCTTTGCCTCTCGTCCTATTGCTAGTTACTTGGGAGAAGAGACCAACACCCCCCTCACTACAACCTCCTTTCAGGCAGTTGTAGAGAGCAATAAGGTCCCCCCTCAGCCTCCTCTTCTCCAGACTAAACAACCCCAGATCCCTCAGCCGCTCCTCATAAGACTTGTTCTCCAGACCCCTCACCAGCTTCATTGCCCTTCTCTGGACACGCTCCAGCCCCTCAATGTCCTTCTTGTAGTCAGGGGCCCAAAACTGAACACAGCACTCAAGGTGCGGCCTCACCAGTGCCAAGTACAGGGGCACGATCCCCTCCCTGCTCCTGCTGGCCACACTGTTCCTGACACAAGCCAGGATGCCATTGGCCTTCTTGGCCACCTGGGCACACTGCTGGCTCATGGTCAGCCGGCTGTTGACCAACACCCCAAGGTCCTTTTCCGCCGGGCAGCCTTCCAGCCACTCCTCCCCAAGCCTGTAGCGTTGCATGGGGTTGTTGAGACCCAAGTGCAGGACCCGGCATTTGGCCTTGTTGAACCTCATACAGTTGGCCTCAGCCCATCGATCCAGCCTGTCCAGATCCCTCTGCAGAGCCTTCCTACCCTCAAGCAGATCAACACTCCCGCCCAATTTGGTGTCATCTGCAGACTTACTGAGGGAGCACTCAATCCCCTCATCCAGATCATTGATAAAGATGTTAAACAAGACTGGAGCCAAAACTGAGCCCTGGGGGACACCACTTGTGACCGGCCGCCAGCTGGATTTAACTCCATTCACCACCACTCTCTGCACTCGGCCATTCAGCCAGTTCTTTATCCAGCAAAGAGTACACCCATCCAGACCATGGGCAGCCAGTTTCTCCAGGAGGATGCTGTGGGGAACAGTGTCGAAGGCCTTACTAAAGTCCAGGTGGACAACATCCACAGCCTTTCCCTCGACCACTAGGCTGGTCACCTGGTCACATAGAAGGAGATCAGGTTAGTCAAGCAGGACCTGCCTTTCATGAACCCGTGCTAGCTGGGCGTGATCCCCTGATTTTCCTTCACATGCCCGGTGAGCGCGCTCAGGATGAATCACTCCATAACCTTCCCCGGCACCGAGGTCAGGCTGACAGGCCTGTAGTTCCCAGGATCCTCCTTCCAGCCCTTCTTGTAGATGCTCTAAGACAAAGTGATTTCTGCAAAGTTATTGAAGTAATGTAAGGCATGTGTAGTTTTGAAGAAGAAGAAGAAAAAAAAGTGACAGCTTACATTCAGTTTTGTGTAGTGTAATGCCTGAAAATGTGACTTTTTTCTAAATACGCTATGTATTGTAAGCTATCTGACCAATGAAATAAAATTATCAAATCCATCTCTATTAAAAATCTTAAACAAAACCACATCTGCTCTCCTGCTATGGGACAAGAAATAGCATTTAAATGCTAAATGATTACATACAATCCGAAAAAGGGAAGTGTAACTTGAGGCAAGAATACAGCTATCTTGAAAACCCGCTTTTAGTCCAGGAAGGATGAGTAATGAAGCCATGCCCCAGCTATAGACAGAAACTTGGTTTATGGCGTGAAATTTTCAATACCAACTGCGGTACCGGAAGGCACCCGTCTTTCTCCAGACACTCCAGCCTCATCTTTCCAGTCTTCATGCTACAATGAGGCAAGAGAGCTCTTCTCCATGTTTTGTCACATCTCCCCTCTCGCTGTACGCTAGTCATCCTGCCCAGAAAACTCGCTCTGTCCCATTACACGGGGGAGTTTGTCTTGTGTGGCAATGGTGAGCTTTGAAAGGGGGAGCTGGAGCCGTGCTCGCTGGGCAGCAGAGCTTTCTCAGCCGCCCGCGCCCCTCGACACCTCGGCCCTGAGAAACCGAGTGCCAGCTGGGTCACCCATAGAGAGGGATTTAAACTGTACGCGTCCGTGGGCCGGGCTTTTTGGCCAGCGGCAGGAATTTGGGTTTAGAGCCCAGGGAAGCAGCCGTGTTGAGCGGTTTACAGCAGGGAAAGGGAGGGGAGGTGCGGTTTTATCTCGCGGCCCGTGGCAGAAAGTCTGCTCAGGCACAAGTAACGCCCGCGTTGGTAAAACCCGACTGCAGACATAAACAGGACAAAACAGGACTTACCCTCGCTACTGGTATTTAGAAAGCGAGGAGAAGGGAAATGCCATCAACCTTCTCCTGCAGTCCTCCCTTTGCTGAGAAGGAATTAACTGTTACAAAGTTATGGGCGAATGTAAACAAACCTACTCTCAGGTTACTAAGGCTATCAATAGCCGAATGCTTTAACAAAGAAGCTGTAGCTGTGTGGGACAGAGATCGCAGTAAGGAAAAAAAAAAATAGCTTCTAAAAAGGAAGGTGGTCCATCCTGGGCCTTTAGCCAAGAACATTTGCAAAGATGGATGTGCGTTTTTTTTCCTGTAGTAGTTCAGACTTTATTTGGAGAGTGCTACTATGCATGTACAAAAGCACCTGGTTACAACAGTCAACCTAATTTTACCTTCTGGCAGTTATTCCAGAACCTGGCTGTCCAAAGGATGTGATGTTGCTCTGTACTAATTGCACTTATGCTCTTGCAGGTATTCAAATCACTGCTCACAGTTAAAGGCTCCTAGTACTTCAGCTGGTTTAGTTTAAGGAGTGACTATGCCCTTCCATAGACAGCTTTTACCTTTGCTGGTTTAAAACCACTCAATTTTGGAATGAACATTTCCCGGGCAAAGCAGTGACGAGGCCCTGCAGACATTCATAACTAAGTCCCGGGAACTGCTCTGCGGGGCCCTATACTGCTTCTGCATTCCCCAGATCGAAGCATCGTTAGAAGATTAAGAAGTTGTATTAATTAAATGTCTACCTCAAAATTATTCTAGCTGTTCTGTAACAGGTCTCAAGAGACTTATCCTTGGACCTTCTGCTTCCATGCAACAGTAAAGCTTTTTAACACAGACTTCATTAAAGGCACAGCCTAACTCTTCAGCAGGGTGGGATTTTTGCCACGAGGCCGGGGCATCAGCCACCCGCTCTGCAGCCGGGGCTGCGCTCGCTGCCTCCACCCGCAGAGGAGTGCTCCAGGGGCAGCCCTGGGGAGCTCAGCATCTCCGAGCCGGAATTCCTCCCGGCAGGAATCTGTGGAGCTGTAGGTAAGGGAACAACCGGCCGCGCTTCGACAGCTCCAAGTAACCTGAAAGTCAGTTTAGAAATAAACCGAGTTTATTCAGTCTTAAAATTGCTGGCTAGCTGTTTCCTTCAGGGTGAGTGTTGCTGGCTTGCAAGCACCACGTCAACCCGCAGCGGCGAGCGAGCAGCAGCAGGATGGCCGTTTGCCGACGCAGAAGTATCAAGGCAGCCACACGTAACCTGTGTCACCTGTCAGGAGTTTCACTCCTTTCCCATTAAGGAACAAAGGTTAAGAAATATTGGCTAGTTACCTCCAACCTGAATGTAGCTGCTTTAATTGTAAGTTTTATATATATATATTTTATATATATATATATAAAAATGCTTATCTGGTGATCTGATCTGGTGGCATTAAGGCAGAACTGGGAATATTTCCGGGGCTTGAGTCAGGTGGAGTGTGGAAGTTGCTCAATATGCAAGGCTGAATGAACTGAAGTGCTTTATCAAAACAAGAATTGTAAAATTGAGATGTGAATTGGAAACTAATAGGCTTGAAAGCTGAGGGGAGTGTTTTTTATGTGGTGGTGTTGTTTAAAAAAGAATCATATAATTACATGCTTGTGGGAAGACCAAGTTAGCACAGAGAAATGGCAGCAGGCTGTTTTCTGCATCCAGTAAGCGAAGTAAGAGGCTTAAACTGACTCAATGTCTCAAAGAGCTGGTAGAGAGCACTTTTAACAGTGGCCCTACTGACATAACGGAGTAAATGACCACTGGAGGACAAAGTCTCCATCCTTAATGATTTGAAGAACAGCTTGGGACATGTGACAAATGTCCCATCCTCTCTTCTGTAAATCCATTTGAGATAAAGCTAGGCATCACTGATTGTTCTTAAACTGGTTTTAGGTAAAAAAAGGGAGGGGGACACGACAATTCCCCCAAGTCATCTCTTCTCAAGCAGCAGCTGAAATGGCCGTGAAAAGCCAAGGAAGGATTTCCAAACCTCCCGTCAGAGAGGCCTCTGCTGTCCTGAGGGTGATCTCCCACAGCCTCTTCTCATGATTTTAGCAAATGCACTCACCTCTTTGCTGCACTTTAAATGCTGTCCAGAGCACACCCGAAACCAGTACTGTTTTATGGGTGTGCATAAATAAGCAAGGTGGTAAGAATTTCACAGGTCTATGGCAAACCATTGCAGGCAGCTGACCCACAGCTAGGGCAGCGCTGGGGCTGCACAGCCCCACGCCCTCCCCTTCCCTGCACAGTTGGGGTTTCCACCCACTGCAAGCGAACAGCCGCACAGCTTTTGCTTGCACCAACACACACCGCCTTTCCTTCCCCCTCAGCTCCTGTCTCCTCTGAAAAAAACAGGGCAAAAATGGCTGAGTTCATGGTGTGGGGTTTGTTCTTGACTTCTTGCGCAGCTCTAATATATTTTATTCATATCCTGGCAAAGACAAAATTACCAGATTTCCTCCTAGGAAATGTTATGAGACATTAACTTAGCGCAGAGTACTCCAGAACAAACTATTTTACAACATTTCCGTGAAGGTCAGCGTTGCCTCCTTTTCACAGAGCACAAACAAACTGTACAAAGCATCTGGGGGCTTGAGTCTTTCTCTACATTCGAGCTGATTTTTCACTCTGTACAGACCTTTCCGCAGATCACAGGGCTGCTGGACCACACAGCTGCTTATGTCGCCATAGCACAGTTGGCTACCATATCAGTTCCTTTCTATTTCAAAATTAATGGAGTTGTCTTTTAAAATGAGTTGTCTTTTTTCCCCTCCCTTCCTGCTCCAGAGCCACACTGCTCTCATGGTGAACAAAAAAAAAACCAAACCTTCCTCCAACTTCCAGGCTGAAGTGATTCATCGCTCGTTGTACAAAAATCTGTTCCTGTGCCAGTATTGTCCACGGCTTGATCACCTCTCTCCCGCACTGCTGCGCACCGCTGTCCTCTCTCAGCCTTGACTTTGAGGCTAAAGAAACCACACAGCTTAGTCCTCTCCAAGACAGAGGGGCTCTTACTTCACTTGGCATTTCTCTGTATCTATTAAAAACCTGAGTTCATCCCCTTGGGACCTGGGTGGCTAGGACAGAGAACATGGGAATGCCACCGTGCATTGGCCCTTCTCACAACTGGCTCGCTTGGGGTTCAGAGCCCCCACCCGTGAGCCACCGGTGCTCCCCGACCAGGCACACCTGCCCGCTGACTGCTGCGGCAGCGGTTCTGCAAAGCCCGCTCCAGCAGACCAAATGTGTCACAGCTTCTGGCAGCCTGACGCGGACTTGGCCTCTTCAGAAAAGCTAACTTACTTGTCTAACATCTCACAGATAGTCTGGCGCCGGGGACGGAGTCCAGTTCCTCTGAGAGCTTTTGAATACCTGGCGCATGAGACACTGCCCCCATCCTTTCTCCTCCATCAGTCTCCACACGGATTCCTGCACGCTTTCTAACTTCTGCCGCCATGCTCCCAGCGCCAGGTGCGTTGCGCGACCCATTCCTGCCCCACGTGGGTCTCATCTTGGGTGCTGACCAAGCGCTGCAGAGGAGAAAGCCCCACCGCCTGCGACAGATGACCATCAAGGAGCATGGAAGGGGAGGCAGCAGGTGTCCTTCAGTGCTGGACTCTCCAGCACAGGCGTGGAGGGGCTCTGTAAACCAGCACGCACACGCCAGAGGTTTCCTGGCGTTTTTCAGAAAGCTTGTACTGAAAACAATCGCTGTCAGTGGCACGCAGGTGAGTCACTGCTAGAACTGGGACTTTTCAGTCCAACGTGCAAACATCTGTCGCTTGAGCCAAGGACACAGCCACGGACCTCCTCCAGACCCCTCTCTCCTGGCTGCTGGTGGTGATGCCCACTGCCAGGGGCCACAAAGGCACTCCCAGACGCGCCTCGGGGAGCGGCGTCGGGATGTGACAGCTCTCACATCACCCCTTGCACTCACAGGGCGAGCCTGGCAGCACCGGCAGGCGGGAGAAGACTCCGCTTTTACAGGTGTAAGGTTGACAACTTCAGTTTTGCAGGAGAGCCCTCCTTCCCACGCCTCCCACCCTGATGCTGCCAGGGGAGCTGCGGGGCGGTTAATGAACTCCTTACGCAGAGGGGAAGAGAGGAGCCTGGTTCATGGGGGACATGCGTCTGTGTGGGCCGAGAAAGCGATGGTGGGAAGCAAGGTGCTGCTGCTGCACGGACCAGCGCCGCGCCGGAGGGGCTGCACCCCCTCTGAGCCCGCACAGCCCCTCCGGCAGAGCAGCGGGAAGGCCCCACATTGAGGAGACGCCAGTTCTCCCCGTACGGCTCCCGCTGAGCTCTGCCCCCCGCCGAACAGCGCTCTCGGGGCAATTCCCAGCGCCCCGCTGCAGCCCAGCTTCGGGCCCTCCTTCTCCTCCCGCCTTTCTGTCTCCACGTCCCTTCCCGCCCTCCCACACGCTCCCAGCTGCCTTTTCCAATTACACCAGTCACAGCTCCCAGCTGCCCCTCCCCATCAAATCCCAGCCCCTCATCCCTCTCACCCCCGAGCCTTTTGCCCAACAAATCCCGCTCTCTACAACCCAAAGGCAATTCCTCCCCCCTGCCCCGTCACTTTTACCCCCCCCCCCGCCATCAGCGCCTTCTCCCTCTCACCTCCAGTCCTTCCCATTGCTCAGCACTGGGGAGCTGAACGCTGGAACTGGGAGCCTTCCTGGGGACTGCCAGCGAAAGGGAGCGAGGGGCGAGGGGGGGCCTCAGCGGGGGCACAGAAATGGCGGACCCCTCCCTGCTCAGCCCCAGGCACTGCAGCCCCAGCCGTGGTTACGCGGCTTCGGTTCCCAGCGCCGTGTGTCTCATACCACACCGAGCTTTTCTGCGGGAAAGGAAGAAGTTTGAGCACGCTCATGGAAAACAAGCGCAGATTTTATTCGGTATGAAATCAAGCTATACGCACACCAAAACCACTGTTACTGAGCACACGCTATCTGTTTTTCTACAAACATTAATGTATTTGGCCGAGTCAGACTAGATGGCAGAGGTGAAAACAAAGCACGGGGGGCATCCTCTACAGAGAGGTCACTTCCCCTCCCTGAACTGGAGTTCCTGTCCCAAAGCACTGAAGTGACGAGTTATTTCAAAGAAACATCTTCGAGAGTATTTGAACGCAGGCAAAAGACCACCACACCCGAACCCCGGGTTCAAACGGACACGCGCTGGGTTGACCGGAGTTCCCCACAGAGACTTGAACCTCAGGCCCAAGATGAAGTTTCAGCCTATGTTGAAGTTTGGCAGAGTCGGACAATTAGAAACAGGGCAATAAATTCAGAGGTGCCGGGGAAAGACCCGGTGCCCATTCACCAACACCAAGACACGGCGCTGCCGGTGCCATCGGTCAGCAGCAGAGCTTCACACCTCTGCGCCAGGAGCAAGCATTGCCCGGGACTCAACGCCCAGACGGGCCATGCAGACTGAAACTTTCATCAGCTTCCCGGCACCGAGACTGCCAGAGGTATGCCCCAGCAGCACGTCCCGCAGCTGCTGAACCCCACCACCTCGGTGAGTCTGGTGTAACGTTCATCTCCTCAAACCACGGCCAAGAGAAGGGCAACCAGGAGCCCGGCTGTGACAATCCCACTGTTCCCACATCCTTCTCCACAGTGGTAGGCGTCATCTCAAGTTAAATAGGCATGGCAAAGTCATATCGAAGGTAGTCCCAGTGCCACACAGTGATTCTGAGACGACGTGCACCGTTCCTGCCCTGCCCATGCTCCAGACACCACCAGAGAGTCCCAGCAGCAACTCTTCATGTCCAAGCAGGGAACACAACGCGCTGTCAGGCTTGCTGGTGCTCACAGTCTTTCAGGAGCTCAGCTCTCCACTGCAGCATTGTTTAATTGTGTTACCATAATAAATACGGAAATTCTGCACTGTGTTTTTATTATCAGGCTTAATGAAAGTGGTGATCTTGAGAACTTTATGTAGAAACTCAGAACTCTTCTTGATGCAGAGACTGATGGGGTGGGTTAGGGGGGAACTAAGATGATCCGTCAACACTGGAGTTGTTAAATGAGTAACTTCATGACCCTTTAACACTTCTCGGAGAACGCTGCAACGGGGAGAGCTTCTGAACTGTTTCTGTCGCATCGGAGGTATGCGAGGACATACCGTGGGTATCTGCAAGGACTCCATCTGGAATGTTCTGGGGCGCGTGAGCAGAGCAGGGGGTAAGTATTTCTTGACCCTGGACTTTTAAATGTTTCTCGCAAGTATGTCACCACAGTCGTCTCGCCAAAAGCAACAATTTAAATACCGATATAAGGTTGTAAGAGAGCAATTAACAATTCCAGCGTGGAAACACCACAGCCTTTTACGTACAATTACAGTACTCAAGTTTCTACCTCCCTTAAGGCAAACACACCATGATCAAAAGTTAAGTAAAAACAGATGACAGAAGTAAGTCTTGTGAGCAGCTGTCAGTTTTGTTCCCGTTTCCCACCACAACTTTTTAGCAAAGTTGTTAATTCACTACACGTAACATAGCACAAGCAGGTATCTGTCCCAAATCTCAGTCTGAACTACTAAAACGCTGCGGCTCAGTCCTGCTCTCCGATTCTAAACC
>Ga0065711_1033037_pt1 | contig 26226 bp, 16 predicted proteins | sample Hoacrofraction12_FD_59098 | JGI IMG/M metagenome (GOLD analysis project Ga0065711, IMG submission 59098) | Hoatzin crop microbial communities from Cojedes, Venezuela - Epithelial fraction 12 v2 (version 2) | ecosystem: Host-associated > Birds > Digestive system > Esophagus > Crop | place... | reverse complement strand
GGGGGGGGGGGGTTTAACCCATTTATAAACACCTACAGCAAAATGGCTTAAACAGGACACCTGGCACATGTTATGCAGAAACAGCATCTGATTTTTTTTTTTGTCTTAATTTCACTAAATAAGGGATGTATTTCAATGGCCTAGTGAGCAAGCTCATTTAAAAAAAAAAAAAAACAACTTCAATCTTCCGGTATGTATCTAATACCAAACGCCGGCACAACACAAGCTGTTGGCAGAACTCCCACCTACTTCAATGGAAATGTGATTGGGCCCTGAAAGGAGGGATATGTACGCATGTCTGCTTCAATAAGTGCGCCTTTACCACCGCAGATTATTTTACATCTTTCCTGCTGGAACCAATAGGTTTCTCATCTTTGTACATGGATGATCTCCAGCTTCTTTTCCCCATTTTGTTTTTACTTTTAAACTCAAGATAGGTAGGAAATTAACTGCAGAAAGGATACATAGGATGCAAATTTTATAAGAGACCACTGTTCGCACTGGCTATATGGCACCCAGCAGAATAGAATCTTTGCCTATTAATTAGGCTCTTAGGTGCTTAAATAATACAAATAATTAACAGTAATGCCATCTTAATGCCAAGTTAAGGCATTTCATTAAAAAGTTAACGTTGTTCCAGGAGCGTTAATCGAGCTGTCTTGCACATTTTCCCCTCTCTCTTGCCAATGTAAATTTAATTCATTATTCTTCTCTATTAGCATACAACCATTGCATACATTAGGCATACAAAATGTTCACTTATTGCTGCTTGAGTGATTTTAATTTTCAGATTTCCTTTAACATTTTTACACAGCTATTGCGCTAACCCTCGTTCCTCCTCCTGAAATTCTGTCATCTCTCTGTTGTGCCCTGCATCGGTTCACCATAAACCCTGCAATCTCTGTGTGCTTTTATGCATTTTCACTCACTCACCACATGCAATATAAATTAAAGTTTGAAAATGGGGAGGTGGGGAGTGCTGCAAACAGTTTAAACAGAAAAATGTGGCCTTTAATCCAACTAGCATTGATAGCTGCCTCTGATCGGATAATGCCTCAAAGGCAAAACACTAGCCTCAAGTTGCAACATGCAGGTTCTGTGAGCTTTGACTCAAAACACTTCAAAAACAAAGGGGAGGGCTAACAAAAATTAAAAACACAAGTTTGTTACTATGTCATAGCTGCACAGGCAGTAGAGATGGAGGTGGCTCATTCAATAGTTCATTTGTATGCTGCTGTTGTCACGTTTTTACAAACTATTGTCACATTTTTGTCACATGTCATATTTGACAGCAGACCATAAACCAAGAATTCTGTTAAATAAGTGATTCTCACTCAGGCATTAGCCCTGGCAGACACCTGCTGGGAGAAATAATGAAACCTCCATTTTGCAATCAACCACATTTTACTGCCTATTCTTGACACTTAATGGTTGTTAAATGTCAGCAGGTCACTGCAGATTTGTGATTTTAAGTGTCTGAGTACCCAAATAGAAGTCAGTTCCGAGATATTTTCTTTCCCCCTTGGTTAAATGCTTCTAAGAGAAGGGGAAAAAAAAAAAACAAACTTGTATTCAAGTTTGGTAGCATTGCAACCTGTTTGGAAAACATAATTGGAAAGGTCTGAAAAATATTCTGAGGCAACACTTCAACCGAAGCTATCAATATCCGCAGCTGTACTACCTACAGAAATAAAACAGCAGGGAAAGGAGAAGATCCTGAAACCTGGAGACTGAGACCCCACGCAGCATTTTTCTCCCTAGGTGAAATAAAGAGCTGGCAGGAGGAAGGTGGCGATATAAAGTCTCCCGGGAAAGCTCTCTGACAATCCACCTGCATCGTGCCTGATCGATGCTTAAAGAGAGAGATCCAGTGCTCTGCAGCGTTAATTGAACACGGGTTCGGTTAAGCACAAAGGCAAACTGAGCATAAAGTTGCATACGGACACTAACAAGCAGCGGCAAAAGGCCAATGAAACCACAGCCCTTACCTATGAGTGGGAGTTCGTCCATGGTAATGCCCTGAGATTTGAGGTGCTTCTTGATACAGGCCAGCCGCTGCACGTTGGGTCCCCAGCGCCTGCCTAGCTTGTGTATGTGCTGAATCTGTGTCACAAACCGCATTTCATCATTTAGCTTGCACTCAGGTCTCCAGTCTGGAGGAGGAATCACCCTGCACATCCCATACTTCTCTACCTGAGCTCGGACTGACTCAATGTATATCAGTGGGTCATGAAATTCCTTGGTGGAGGGCCTAAGGATGGGAATCTCCCCCAGCATCCCCCACCCAGACTTACTACTGCCCTTTTCGTGCTTTCCCATTGAGTCTTGTGGCTTGTGCAAGGACTCCGCTTGAGAGGTAGAACGATTTTCACAGGAGGCATTTTCAGTTTTGCCATGTGCTTGTTTCCCTGGCGTACTCTTTCCAGCAGTGGCTCTTTTCGGCCTATTTCTTTCCAAACTCTTCTCTGGCACTTCCTTTTTAAGGTGTCCATTCAGCAAAGGCTTTTCTACAGCTGCCTTTTTGCTGACAGCTTCTGCCAAGTTGACGGCCCCTTTCATTCTCTTGGTGGGCGACTGTGTTTTGTCTATGTGATTCATCTCTTCCAGCCTCCTCTTCGAATTGCGCAGCCCCTCCCTTAACTGTCTCCCCACCTCCTTAGTGCATGTCTTTTGGTTCAACTTGCCATTGACTTTTACACCATTAACAGCGGTATTGTTAGACTTGGATGCTCCAAGGGATAGCACCTGTTTGCGGGTTTTTGCATTGCTACTTTCTATTTTCCCTGAGATTGTGTGGTTGACAGGTGAACTGGGTTTGTGGTGATTTAGTTTGGTTTCCTTGACCAGTTCTTTCTTGGCTTTGGTGTATGTGACAGTTCCCTTTGTCACTGTTGCAGTGTACTTCACAGTTTTGGACGGTGAAGGTCTGACTTCTCTCATCTTTTTGGCACTGGCTGCATTTGCACTCAGAGATGACATTCGAGTGATCCCGTTGACTTTAGAAACCTGCAATGCCAGGAGTGTTGCAGGGGAAGCAGAAGGAAGGAAACAGAAAACAGAAAAGTAAATTAATAATGGTACCACTCAGCCACAGCATCCCAGTCGCTGGACAACCATATTCTGCACTCCTGACTCCTGGCCCCTTTGTACAATCTGCATAAAATGGATTTCACCCAGGCAAGAGGAAGGACTGGGCATTTATACAAAAAATTAAATAGAAATATGTCTTAAAAACAAACTAAAAAGTCCCCAGAAAGCCAATCTTGCTTTTGGAGGGTATGAAGCCTCTGGCATTAAGTAGGGTGAGGTCCCTTGCTTGCCCTACTCCCTTCCCTGTCTACCAGAAAGCCTCTTACAGTATCACAAAACACAGGTAGTCTGATTGACAAACTAATACTTTCATTAGCTCCTTTCATGGCCCTCAGACACTAGCTCTCCCCCACCCAACTTGCCTCAAGTGCACACATAGTTTACTACCCCTTAGCAGACAAACTAGCCAGTGTATACTATCTACTCTAACTGGAATGGGCATGTTTTGCAAAAAAACACACGCTGAGATTCAAACCAACCTCCTTCTCTATACATACATAAAAAAGAGATACTGAACACATTATGCACCCAACAGATCAGGATGGCCATGAAGGATCCAGTCTGTCATACACATTAAATCTTGGGAGGCATCTTGTTGCTGAAGTCATTATTTGAAATAAAAATGTAGACAGTAGTTCAATACATTTTTTTGAAGTTTGATATCTGGGCAGTTTTGCTGACACACATTTTATTATATCATATTCATCACTAATGTGTCATCGCAACTTAGAGTTGCTAAACTCTGCTGCTTTCTGTTAAGACATTTAAACCTAGCTATGAAACTAAAATTTATATTTTAACTAGAAGACATTTTAAGCACTGAAAGTAACCCTCAGCTTCGAAGGTAATTGTGACAGCTCAGCACTGTCAAAGCTAACCCCCGCTACTAAGAAAATGAAGTTCAAGTTCAAGCCTCAAACAAATCTCAGCATTTAAACAAGGGTAAACATTGTCTTCTCACCTCCTTAAACTACTGTGTGTGCAGAAAAACACATCAAAAAAAATCATGAACATTGATAAAAGTGCTCGGAGTGAAAGCCTACAGCACAATCACCCCTCCTCATCACTCAGGTGAATAACACCCTTCCTGCAAAGTTACAACACTTCCCTGCGGGATTTCAGAATACTTGCCAAATTAGTAAGCATGGCAGCTTCCCTCAAACACATGCAAGAATTGTAGCCATTTATAAAGGACGGACAAAATGTTACAAAACAGGCATCAAATAGAGACTGAAAAGATCATGCTATGGTCACTATTGAGTGACTTGCAGACGAGGAACTGGAACCTGCATACACACACACGGATGGGTATACACGCATTTACTGCGTGCATTTTCCCTTCTGTGCTCCAGAAGCTGCAGCAGGAGATACGCCCTTTTAAAACCCATCTGTATTCTTGTCCTTCCTGTGCTTCCAAGGTAGAAACACTGAAGGAAAATCCAGTTAACTGATGACATGAGTTTTTACTTCCAGCTTTTCAAAGACATATGAGATATCATCCAAAAAGCAAACGCTACCTAAAACGCATTTAGCCATTTCTCTTGAAATTTAGCCAGTACTCTGCATTTGAAATGGAGGTCTGGGTTTGACTTTCACAGTGCTTTTTCATGCCACAGAGCAGACATGGGCAGACAGCTGCTGAGACATTGCCTCCTGCCTGCAGCAGTCAGAACAAGGGTTGAACATCTCTGGCTTTATAAATAGCCAGGAACATCGATTACAGATTTCATCCAGGCAAACAGAGAAGAATTGATTGAGAACTGGGAGGGGAAGGTAATCTGGGTGACAGTGATTATGAAATGAGTTTTCAATTCCAAGACGCGACAACCATAGAAGAAGGACAACAGACTTAAAAAACCCCAACAACAACAAAACAAACACACACACCTGTAAAAAAAAAACAAACCAAAGCAATTCCCACCCAGAGGAAGGGCACAAAGCACGGGCCGTTCGTTATGCCTGTTCACAAAGTTCTCTAAGGACTGGAAAATTAGAAAAGAATCACAATGAAGAGTGGAAACACAATTACGTGACTAAGTGCAACTATATAGGAATAGCAAAAGCATGCACGGGTAAAACCAGAAAAGCCAAGGAGATAAAGAAACTTCAGTTAGCAAAGGACATAAAATGAAACAGAAAAACTTTTATAAATACTTTAAAAAAACGATGACAATAAAGAACAGCAGAGATCAACCACCATACAAGGAAGGAAAACAAATGTAACAGTTTGGCTAAAGAGTTTATGCTTCTCTTGCATTAGCCTTCACCAAAAGTACCACTGACTGAATACTTACCAGACACGTAACAACCAATTTCAGCAAAAGAGCTGGGAAGGCAATCCCAGCAAGCGAAAGTGTACCTAGATGACTTAGGGCATGGCTTCTGGAAATCAGCTGAGAGCACGCAGAGTCTACCTAACTTCAAACCCTAAAATCATTCTGAAACAAATCACTAAACAGTTGATTTGTAAAACACACAAACAATGATAAGATAATGACAAAACCAAAAATAATTAAAAAACAAAACAAAACCAGAAAACCCCACCCACAGTTTTGCCAAAATAGCACACCAAGCTAATTTGATAATCTTCTGACAGACACCTTGCTGAGCAGGCAAAGAAGCACCTTCGCTTCAGTAGGGCTCCAGTCCCTGTCTCACATGATTTTCCATCAAACAAGCTCCTGAGACACATCCTAGACTAAATTACTCTATAGTGGCTTCACAAGGGATTAAATAAAGTCATCCTCAAGAGAAATTATCGTCATAGTTCACTGCCATCCTGGGGAGGCATTTCAGGTGACTTTCCGCAGGGACTTGTCTTCGCCTCGGTTCCACCACGTATTTCCATCAGTAACGTGGATGATCGTAAAATTAGCCAGTGACACACACCTGGAAGCGGCTGTAAGCACTCTGGAGACAAGGTCAAAATCAAAGGCAGTCTTGAAGAACTTACTTCAGAACATTTCTACAATAAGAGAAAGTGCTATTTTTAGGAAGAGAAACAGGGTGGAGTAACATTTGGGGACCACAGTGGGTTGCAAAATGCAGTGGTAGTACAGAGCACAGAAATCCGTTTCTGAGACCTGTTATTAAGAACACAGAAAGCACAGTACGGGAGCACAGGTTTTCTTATGCAGAGCTGGACCCAGCGTTGCGCCCACACTGCAAGAAAAATTCAAACAGTGGAGCAAGTCTACAAGAGCACCAAGTGCTCAGGTATTTGGAAAATATGATGTTTACTGAAAAGCCAAGGGAGCTGGGCTTCTTTAGTCTGAAAGAGATGACTGTGGGACAATTCCCTAACAGTCTTCTGATGCATAAAGAGCTCCTCTGAAAAGAGACAGTCAATACTCTTTCCACCTTCACCAGGAAAAAAAACAGAAAAAAACCTTTAATTGTCTACAACAACGATCCAAAGCACAACTAGGAAAATTTTCTCATTAGTAGAAAAGGAAAATGCTGGAAGAAGTTGTCAATGGATGTTGTAGAGTCTCCTCTACAGGACGTTTTTCAGCAGGTTTCAAGGAAGCCATAGCTATATTACTGTGCTTCAAGGTACAGTCAAGACAACACCGCAGAGTGAGCAGTCAGGCTCTATGGAGGTACCTTGTCACTCCAGCCTTCCTAGGACTTTTTTTGAAGAAGTTGTGACCCGAAGTCTGAAGGGCCATCCAGGGCACTCCTTCAGCAAGGGGTGGTGACACAGGGCCTGAGAACAAAACACGGTCATGGAGAAAGTGCTCAAGGAGAAAGGCAAGATCCTCACAGCTCCTCCTCTTCAAAGAAAAACATGCCATCAGCACCACCAGCTTCAGGCCAGAATTAAAACTGCCAAGATATAAAACTCTGGAAAATGGAATTCATTAACAAAACATCATCTTTTGACAACTGTTTAGATTTGTTAGAATACCTCCACACAATGAAAGCTTAGATCTCTCAGGGCCAGATCTTGAGCTGAACAGGTACATAAGCTTTGGCTATCCTCCAATCCTAGATTACAAGCACGCTATTTCGAGTTTTTATTCAAACTTCGTGAAGTTATTCCAATGTCAAACAGGTCCCAAAGCAGAGAACACTTGGCTTTGAGAATACCATAAGGAATTAGCTTATTTATTTCTGATTGCCAACTAAGGAGACCCCACAAGAAAGAAAAACTGCTGAAAACTTCTTCAGGACCATCATCTTTCTAGAGCAGACACAACACAATGTTTTTGAAACGCTTCTCCTTCTTCCCTCCCCAAATGACCACTGGTATCTCAAGTTTTTTCAGAGAGGATAGCACAATGTTTAAGATACAGCAGTACTACATAGACCGGAACGGACCACGCTTCAAATGGGAATAGGCTGCAGCAAACATCTTCCAGTGGGAAACAAGCGGAACAAACAACGTGGTCATAGCCTACCATCAAAGCAACAGGTGCATTCAGGATTTCACATTGACAAATGTGAAATTCTGGCTGGTGAGTCATCACCTACACGTTCCTGGTCTGTACTTGTCTCTGAGGACCCATCAGATGATTGGAACCAAAAGAAACAAGAAATTGTGGGAGGCATTTTCTTACCTTTCTACTGTTGATATGTCTCCCCCCAAACCAAACATACACACACAGAGTCAGCCTAAAAAATTGGCCACACTGCCAGGTGCGCAGGTTCACCAAATGGGGGTCTATGCCACAGCTCCATTCCGAGGCAGTGCTTACACTGAGCGCATAAGAAAGAAGTCAATTTAATTCAAATAGTAACAAAGTGATTGACATTAGCCTTACATGACTCAAAGCCTTGTGCTAAAGGTGAAACTAGGGATACAAATAATCTTATCTTTGCTTTTTTATCTTTGCTTTTCAGCTATCTTCTGATGTTTGCAGATGTATATTTGTCTTCAGACCTATCTTCTCCACTTTACTGAACGCTTGCCTTGCAGTAGAATACGGTACAATAGCTTTTAAGTTTTGTTGTCTTTTAAAAGTAAATGGGACCAACACATAGGCTTACAGCAGTTTGTTTGTTGGATTTGAACTTGTCTACATACACACCTCTGCACAGCACCTAGGATCCATCCTCCAGGCACATACACGTATACACACACACACAATAAAGCCAACAAACAACTTGTTCGATAACAACCACAGTAATTACAGCAACATTAGCAACACCAACAACAGTTTTGGTCCCAAACAAATTGAAGTTATGTAAGTGACCTCGAATTCATTCAGAAAAATAGTTCTGTGTTGATATGAGTTTTGCAGAGCTAAATTACCATATTAGGCCGAGAGAGGGCCCCATTGAACTACATTTCCTCGCCCACGGCCCCTTTGAAGTGGGGGATTTGGGAAGATAGCAAGGGAGGAAGAAAGAGAGGAACACGTGACAAGTGCATATGCACACCAGGAAAGGAGAGAAAGAATGAGAGGAAAAAAGAAAACCTCCAGTGATTTCTCATGTTCTGCCTTTATTTTCTGTAAGACTGAACAAAACAAAAACACGCACATAAATAAACCATGTAAATGCACGTGAACAAGGAGGAAAAACATACTGGAAGGAGGAGGAATATGTGGCTGGCACCCTGGGAAAATAATTCTCCTCTTGGAAAATACTGAAAATACCAACGAATACTCAGGACAAGGGCAGAAAATTTAGCTAAGTCACATAACCGGTAAGTCTAAGGTTCTGCACAAAGCTAAATCTTTCTGTCAGGCAAAATGCATAATCCGCAGAAACAGAAATTTAATTAGTTACAGCCACATTTTCATTAAACTTGGTAAGAAAGTACTCATGTTACTGTGGGTTGCATAAGAAAATTTAAATGCCTAACCTTTTTTTTTTTAAAAAAAAAAAAGCCACCAAACATCATCTCAAATTACAGCCCCCTTCTTTTCTGAAGCTTGAGGACCACACTCTGTGAGGTGTCTCTGTAACGTGACTGTTGCTTGCACTGCATTGCTTCAGAATTTCTCTCCATTTTGCATAGCACAACTGAAAACATCTAATACTCTACGAAGCAAAACCCACTTGGATCGTGGACAAAATTCTTCTACACCTGTCTTTTCGCTTCTCAGAACTACCTTCACAAGTGACAGCAGCTGACTTTCACGAGAATTTTAACCATACTTTGATGATACAACTTCAAAGCATTTCACACAAGTGCTTAAGTGAGTTAAAATAGTTAAATATGAAATGCATCTTTATATTTTGAGAAACCTGTCCAACATGAAGAGCTCATGGCAGAGCACATCACAGCAAGGACCGTAGGATGCTGGTAGTCACAAAAAAACCAAGAGCCGAAAGGATGCAACAGCATTCATGCTGATGACTAGATAAGCAAAAATTGACACAGGCAAATAAAGACCGAAGTCTTACAGAGGTACACAGAAATATATCGTAGATAGCATTCAGGATCTCAAATTTGATTTAGAAGGTGATACAAATCCAGTGGAGGTATTTCAGGAGAAGCTAAACATCATTTAAGTATAGGGCATGGAAGATTTCCTCGGCAAGAGCACAACTGTTTTACTTTTTGCCATTTATAATGTCAAAGCTTATGACTAAGAGGGGCCACTTTAGGCCTTGATGGCCCTATAAAATGGCAATTCCAGCTCCACTGAAATCCAGGCCAGTCTACTTAGTAGAAAAACTTTTAGATGCCAGCAAATAAAGAGTGTCTCTAATTGGCCTGTTGAGAATTTACCACTGAAAAACAAACAAACAAAACCCCAAAAATCCCATAAGGTGTAAGTGCAGCGAGCTTTCTGTACTACACTGGCCTCGTGCAGGTACCCTGCTAAGGCAGCCCCAGACTGAATAAGGACACTGACTAGGGATTTTGAAAGTCTTCTACAAAAACTTCTTCGACAGCTGCTATTTTAGAAGCCCTTTGACCTGACCATCAAAAATAGATGGAGATGCATCCTGCCCAAACAACAGTCACAAGCACCGAACAACCAGTCTGCTTAACTTCCGCACCCAAATCCAAGTCAGGCTGAGACAAACCTCTTGCTGGGTTTTTTCGCTGGTTTTCTACAAGGTCACATGGAAGTCTGAATTTCTCCTCACCTGGTACGTCCACTGTGAAGGAGGCAATATCCTGGAGCACCTCCTTTATGCATTGGGCAAAACATTTTTCCCGACTCCGAGGCGTGCGCTGCCCACATGCAACACAAGACACTGAGCGTAGCGCCAGCTTCTCTACAGCGCCCGTGAGCCTCTCAGATAACCCGAGCAGACCAGCCGTATACAAAAGGAGTTCATTTTTCCACATGCTGCCAGCCTTGGCACTGTCAGCAGAGGCGCCAACAAGAGTGCCAGTCAGAAAGGTTTAATAAATAGCAATGTGAACTTTACTCTGTCGGATGGGTACACTGTGTACTATAAAGACAGGGTTGTAAAGCATGCTTTATCATGCTGACTTCCGATGTACGTAGCACTTTCCTTTTTTCCTTCTTTCTCTTTTTCTCTCTCTTTCACTGAAAATTAACTCCCTGCTATCTCCAGAGCACACTTTTAAGGATTGCCATGTTCCTTCTGTGCCAGGCAGTGGAAAACAGAGCTAGCACCTTAAAAGTCTGCATTTCCCATGTGTCCGCAGTGCAGTACAATTCATTACCTGTTTCCTTAAGTCCTGAGCCGCTCTATGAAGAGTGTGGTGGTTGTTAGCAGTGAGCCCTTTCGTAGAGGAGCCAGTGTTTGTAGCAGGATGGTGATTAGCAGCAGCCTGGTCTTTTCGGCTCTCAGCCTTCTGTTCGCTGTTCCTCTCCTTCCCTGGTGTGGCCTCTTTGCTTTTGTGTTTCTGAGCAGGTTCTTTCTCCTTCGATGATTTGCTGGACCCATTGAAAACTGAGAAGAGAGAAAATCAGACTAGTAAGGTAAAAAAAGAAAAAAAAAAACCTGAGCCTCATATGCAAGACCAAACTCTTCATTCAAAATAACTCAACATTCTCTGCTGTCACTTCTTATATCTAAAGTAAAATTAACACAGAAATAGAAGCACTATTTTGCATATTTCCTTATACGAACAGATTTACTAATGTATTTCCTTTGCTTGTTAATGCACATTCTCTTTAACATCCAAATTAAAACTTACAAAGTATATTACTGTTTTGATTGACCTAAATTTAGACTTGTCAGTTTGATTTTATTTATGACAGTTTTAATTAACTTTTTGCTGTTGCAGCGAGGGAATTCTAAACGTAATCTAAACACAAAAAGGACTTATTTTTACATTAGCATAAAAGAAAGAAAACGTTCCATGAAAAAGCATGTTTTGTTTTCATCAATATCCAAACTGCTGAACCAAACTGACAGCAGCTTGCCTATAGCAGCAAGCTGCAAATAGAAAAAGGTACTTCTGCAAAGAAAGGAAAATACTACAACCGTAGTGGAACACGTCGTATAAAGTAACGCTGGGACCCAGGCTGATCACCCTAGCCTTCTGCTAAAGTGAAGGAATAATAGAGCACAGAACAGAAATTGTATTTTTTGTACAATAAATATAATGCAAAGGTATACAAGTCTATCTCAGCAAGCTTTGTTCCTGTTCCTCTGTTGAATTTATTTAAGAATAGTCACTGTTCTTTTGTTGTCAGGGAACATGAAAAGCTACGGTTAAAAAAAAAAAGTCACATTTCTCTGTTTGTTTGTTAATCAAAAATGTGGTGAATTTATGTCAGTGCTGCTCCATCTTCAGTGAAGCACCTGACAGAGGGCTGTGAGGCTTGTCATCCAACGCCCGCAAGGGCAAGTGCTCTCCTGCTTTCTCTGCACATCTGCTCTTGTACCCCTGCCTTCTCTACTCATCTACTCTTGTATCCCTGCCTTTTTTGCCAGTTTAGAAAGGATGTAAATAAGAAAAGTCAAAAATACTTATTAGCACAAGTATCTAAAAATCATATTTATTACACACAACACACCTCATCTGTTTGGGAATATGAACTAAATGGATTAAGTTATTATTTTCTCATGAAATGAAAGCCGCCTTTTGTCACTCAACATGATGTACCTACAATTGCGAAGCTTAGCCCTCTCTACAGATGTCCTCTAGTATTACAGTAGTAGTAGCAGTTATAGTAATAATAATAAAGGACCAACAACCCTGCCGGACAGGAGAGAGGCATCTATGCTGCTTTTGAGTAGACACCTACCTCCAAACCGTCCCAACCAGCTATCTACCCTTCCACAGCACCTCCAAAAGATGAATCTCCAGCAAGCCATTGACGAATTTGTTATTCAGGTCACTTAGCATATTCAGTTGGTCATAAGCATTGAAGCAGATTATGTAAAAACTAAAATGCAATTGCTCTTCCTCCTCGTTTCTCTCCCTCTCGCATAAATTGAGAAAGAACGAGAGAAAAGCCTTCGGCAGCGAAGTAACCACAAATTCCCCTGTGGCTCCGTCACTCCTGAGCTCAGGAGCAACTGGCGCTGCCCCAACCAGCCAAGGTTCTCTCGGGGATTTCAGTGGAAGTTGCGTAACCTCCGTGTCTCATTTCCAGTGATGGAACTGCTAATAATTGCCAGCCCCTCTCGGGGAGTTCACGACAATACATTTATCCTCCTTTGTAAGGAGTTCTCACATCAGATGGAAGCCGCTATGGACGCACGAAGCATGACTATTTATTTTTAATAAGACATGGCACAAACAACTGATGGCAGCTTCGTTAATACGTATTTCATCACCGCGAGTGGTATTTTCCTTCGGCAGGAACAAATTGTATATACTGATCTGCTTATACAGAAACGTTGTCAGAGAGATTGGTTTTCTGTATTCAGTTGCCACTTCCATAAACCGAAAATTACTAAAACAGAAAACACAGCCAAAAAGCCAAATTGTGCACTTTTATGGTTCACCAAAAAAAACCCCAACGAACATGAGACAAGGTGTATTTTATATGCAACAGCTCATTAATTTTAAGTGTCGTGGGAACCCTGCCAGTTTTACCCTCTGAGTAATTATCTTTTGTCTTAATTTGTAAGATTCTTGAAAGGGGGAAGAGAGAAATGAGAGAGAAAAATGTTCAGTCTCACAGGAAAAGCTTAAAAAGCTTAAAGCCTGAAAACACAATAAAAAGGGAGAGACATAGATGCAAAACAGTCCTAGTCAAGCTGCCTCTAGTTAAACAGTAGATGGTACTAGTTTCTACAAAAATCAGTGTTTGTTTCTATGAACATGCAGAATATTGCTATATCCACCTAGATAGGTATAAAAGCTTTTCTGCAATAAGAAGTTCTGCAAAATTCACAAACATATCACGTAAATAACCATCAAAATGCTAACCTGACTAATTACAAAACACTATCATAGCTAAGCATTTAAGGAGAAAAAGAAAATCCCCTGGCCTATGATTTTGCTCCCATCACAGTGAAAATGTAGAAGTTATTTAGACTTAGTACAATACAAGATTAAACTCTGGCCCTAATGGCTAGTAAGGACAGCTCAGTGAAAAGGTGAAATCACCAGGAAAGACCAAAAAGTCCCCCAAGAAATCTCATTGCTGAAGAATAACTGGTAATAAAAAAGAAACATCCACTTCTCAAAGAAAACCAATAAATCCCTCCAAAACCCAAAATTCTGCATTAAATATTACTGAGACCAATTGTGATTTAACAATAAAATCATTACTAATTCTTTTGTGCCTTCTTATGCAGCAAATTGCATTCTCCTTCATGTCTGCCAGCTCTTCGATATTTCTGAGGCATTCAGAAAAGCAGAAAAGTTGTATCTTATGCTTTACTAAGTCCAGATACAGGTATGCCCCAGCTACAATCGTACATTCTAGAGATAGCTCTGATCGGCACAATATCCAGTGTTCTGCTCCCAGTTATTTTTTTTTACTCATGAAACAGTAGTCAACAAAAGTTTCATCCTTGAAGTAATAATTTCATCCAAAAAAAAAAAGGCAGGAAAAAAGTGCCCAACCCACACAAGTGGTGAAACTCACACTATTACAGCAGAATTTTTTTGCAGTCTTGAATTATGATTATTTTATGCTACGTTAACCAGCTCTATATTTCCAGAACAGCTTTTAGTTTAAGGTAAGAGCACTACTAGCAAATAATTAAAAGTGCAAGTAAATTATTAGTGTCCAGGCACTTCAACTAGAATAAATGGATATCCTTTTATCCATTCCTATCTGAATGCTCATTCTCAAAACGCTGTGCCCTCCAAAGCAATTATTGTTATTATTAAGCTGAAACAATAAGAGTCCCAGAGTGAAATACTTGTGGGTCTTTTGGTTAGCAGTGACGATCAAACACAAAGAAACTGAACGACTACATTCAAAACTCGCAAGCACTAGGGGTTTCTGGACCACTGACATAATTTATGGCAGCAGAGCAAAACCTTATGGCAGGCATGGTCCCCACACATGCATCACCGTGCTCTCTGCATCGGGGGAACTGGAGCCCAGGCACCAATATCCACCCCAGATCCCAGACAGGGACTTTGGGGTATCTCATTTGAAACTGTGATAAAGAATCCCTACGAAAACCAGTGCAAACTGTGCAAATCGTGCGTATTCTAGGTATAGCTATAATAATGGCTAAAAAATTTTTGATCAAGTAAACCCACAGATGTGCTCAATTACTACAGATTAACTACAAATTTGCACTGTACTAATCTGTAAACATTTACTGTGTTTTCAGCAATTTTCTGAGGTATTCCTACAAATTCATTTGCATACAAATATTTTATAGGATACATCCAGCCAGCCATTCAGAAGCCAATTTATAATACGTACAATAATCAGGCTTTCACTGTGTAAGCAGCAGAATTACTGGACTGGGCTCAGCCAACTGCTGACTCCATCGGCAAAGCGCTCTCTCCCAAGTCCTCCTGGATATTATTCCTGCACCAGATACGCTTTATACTGGAGATAACGGGGAAGTCTGCTGCAGGGACAGCAGAGTACTGATGTATGAACCCTTTTGATTTATTTGAGTGCCTGGAAGATAAAGGCGTGGACCATACATGTACACACATGTCACATGCTGCAGAGCTCACGCTTCGTAAAGCAAGTGATTGCGCATTCATAAAACTATCCAAAACAAAGAGAGAAGATAAGAGTGAAAGGGAAAAGTTTTGTTTTCAGAAGGAGAAAAGGGAGCCTTGCCAATGTTGTGAACCCGAGCCAGCTATTCCAATGCAAACCTCATGTTGTTACATAGATCATGTTTGCGAAGAGATGTAATATTAATCAACTTTCTGGCATTAAGTATCCGTTACTGTACAAAAACATTCTTGCTCTGGCTTTAATTCAGTTTTTAGTCACTGTGAAAACATTTATGTGGCTCTCAAACAGCCTTAAAGGACCCAGGCAATAATTCTTTTCCTCTCCTGGAAGAACTAAAACAACGATCCACTTCCATAAACCAGAGTATTTCAATACTGCTGACCGTTTTCCTTAAATGTTGGGTATGTTCAGATTTCTATAAACCATCTCCAGAGACAGAAGCTGTCTTCTGGAGTCCCCCCAACACAATCTGCCTACTCAGGGTCAGCAGTAAAGGCATACTTCAGGAGAAAAGGATACCACAACATCACATGAAAACATGTGGTACCGCTGTTTCTGCAGTCCTCCAGCCCTAACCCAACACTATGCAACTTGTCAGTGGACATGTCTGCAACAAAATTTCTATAGCTGCACGCTAACAGAAGTCAAACAGGAGAACTGTGGCAAATAAAGTGAATTTCTTTTTGAAACTATCAGTAACACAGCTCATAACCCCATGTGCCCAGGAATATATTGGGCCATTGAGAGGAGCATTATTGGTATGAGACACCACGCCACCACTTGCAAAAATTCAATACCAAGTGTCTCATCTTCGCACAAACTCATTACTCTCACTTAACCATTACGACACAAACAACATCCAAAGGGTCACCCTCTAAGCAGCAAGTCCATACAAGAAGTGTCTATCTGTTATCACAAGTCTCTCACCAGGATAGCAATCCAAATTTTTTTAGCAACTTCCAGCTCCCCTATTCTTCTCCACAGGTCATACATCTAGCTACTGAAAATCCACAAATCCACAAATGTGTTGTGCCTTATTTGCATATTTAAATATGTAAATTACTGCAAAACGGGTAATTTTCATGTTACATATTTTTGCAGAAAAATTAAATGTGCAAAATGTTTATTGCAACAATTACTGGTTCCATGGTATTTCAACAAAAGGCTGTAAATCATCAAAATAATTGCCTACCCATTAACTATTGTAGCAATCTGCCTGAAATTTTCTCATTCTGCATTTTAGCTGGATGCAGAAAATATTTTTTCTTCTGAATGTCTACCTCTTCAGGATTAATTTAATTGAAGAAGATGCATGAGCCTAAGACTCCGTCTTAGGTACCCACCCACAAATACCAAGTTTAGTTAAATCAAAAACTAAATAAGGAATTGCAATCACAAATTAGAATTTTCTCACAGCACTCTCAAACTGTAAGGTATATAAAAGATACTACATTTAAGCCCAAGATGTACAAACACTGCATTGAACTATAATCCTGAAATAAGAAAAAAAAACATCTACAATCTTTTCCTGCATCATCTTACCACACATGTACGGAAATTACTCTGCTAAATTATCCATTGCAAATTGAGAATCAAAACATTCTTCTGTGTTTCTGGTAAGCGAGGAAGACGGCACTAAAGCAGAGGATAGTATTTCTAGCGATGCCTGCTTACTATGCACTACTGCCAGACCTGTTTTGAAATTTGAGCCCCAAGAAAAAAAGGCATCGATACAATTTTCTCCCTGGCTCATTTCAGGCAAAAGGCATGCAGAGCAGTTTTTATCTGACCGTGTTAACAAAACACAGCACGGACCAGTAACTCTTTCTGACCCAGTAGGTTTTTTGACACACTGGAGCTGGTTTGCCCCAGCTAAGGAAACAAAACTCTTCTTCATGAAGAAGTCTGGTTACACATAGTGATGGCTAACTCCGTTTTCCAAACTGTAATTTAGAACTTAATTGTCCATCTCAGGTGTCCGAAGACAAACACAACGTTCCCAGGTATGCCAGCCCAGATGGGCACTTCTCTCCAGCTCTGAACTGCTGTCCTGGTGTGAGCAATGCCTAATCCCGCAATCATCCTTCTTGAGGAAATTTGTAGCCCGCTCCGTGCACTTTCAGAGTCGCCTGCGCAACTGTATCTGTGTATGCTGCTCCTCCCGAGGCCCTTTTCCAGTCCACAAGCCCTTTCAAGTACAGTAACACCTATCCCCTTTTGCTCTTGTGATGGGACCGATAACCCAACAACTCCCTCATTGCATCTCCCAGCTGCCTAACGAAACACTTGGCACCTGCAAACATTTTCCTTCGGGAGCCTGCAGAGAAAACCTTCCATTGTGCCACAGAATGAAATCAAAGTAGGATCTCTTCAGTCATGAGGAATTCAAAGAATCAGTTTTAAAGAAACAGAGACCTAAGCCTACCCTCTTACCTACAACTCGGCATTTCCTCCGAGCAGCAGGGAGGTGTAATTTAGACTCAGTACCTCCCTGTCCCTCAGGGAAGCGCAGTACAGCTCGCTTGCGGAGAACCTGCTTTCCCTGCACGTCAGCCCGCAGCAGCTGATGACTGACACCCTCCTCCCTTTGCATAAGGTCAATTTTCTAATAGATCACTGTCTCTCCATCTCCTCCTCTGCGTTGGCAAGATGCCCTGTCATCCAGGCTGTGGTTGAGAAGTTTCTCCCCACACCTGGCAGCCACACTGAAGAAAAAACATATTGTTTAAGCCAACACTCCTGCCTGGCTTCTTCCACCAAATTCCTTAGGTTCAAAGCCATGTAATCGTCTCAGATAGACTGACGGTCTTTTGAGATGCATACAAAATGCAAGCTGGAAAATAAGCATATCCATCTGAGCAGCACGCAGGCGTCCCGCAGCTGGGCGTTTTCTGGATCTAAACACTGAGAATTACGGGGTTCCTACACCCACACTCCAAAGGGTCAGGAACAGGGCTGCAATCAGAACACAGCCATCCAAACCGCTGCTCTATCTGCTGCACTATGCAGCATCACATCACCCCTAGTTTTCCATATGTTCATTCTGAAATTCACCACAAACTTACTTAGAAGGTCTGAAGTTAAAAGCGAACTATGAGCTTTAAAAAGATTAAATCCTTGACCAAAACAGCAAGAGGCATTTCTCTCTTCCAACTACACGTTCATATGGTTTCTTCGCTGGGAAAATGTCCTTTTGAAGTCAGTAGCTCTGTGGAGACCAAGTGATTCAGTTGATCAGTTTCTGGCCTTTCACTATTTTAACCCCACTACAAATCCTAACTCAATTAAAATCATTCTGATTAGGACCAAATTTCCACATCAAGTTTTAGAAAGCTTCTAAAATCTCCCCCTCCTGAGAAGACATATATAACTAAAAGCACAAACGTCCGCCAATTTTATTGCTGAATTTATCAGAAAAGTTACCAATGGTATTCTGCGGAAGAGGTCAAACTAGATGACCTCCTGCGGTTTTCTCTGACCTGAATTAATCTATGACACGTACTGTGAGATCACACCTTAATCAATGAGCAAGTAAGAACCACTCACACATTTTAGTCTCTGTTACAAGAGAACAGTTCGTTTGCAAACAAAAATTGAAGGCCTTTAGACAGTATCTTCTCTTAGCGAGAATTGTTTCTTGTAAGTTTAAGCGTGCTGAAAAAAACCGTAATGGGAAGAGTTACACACAGAACATCCCACAGAACATGAGATACACCTACCCATTTCTAACCAAGGCACAAAGCACCACCAGTGACATCCAAGACCTAACATATGTCAGGCTCAGCCTAATAAGCTGAAATTTGACAATGACATGAAACCAACTTTTAAGTGCGTGGCTCTACCCTTTTCCCTTGTAGCAACCACAGCAATATATTAGAAAATGGTTTAACCACAAGACTATCACTGCCTGCACTAAGATACCGCACAAGGGAAAGACTTGCACATTGCTACGTATCCCTTTTCCACAATCCCATGAACGTAGGCGATAAACACTCTCCTGCCAAACATTTTACCTTGCTCTTTAACAGCTGGGCATGTGTGCAGCTCATCAGAAGTACTAAGAAAGGAGGATGAATAGGCACAGGTAATAATCTGATGCTCTGAACAGATCTATGTAAGCAGTAAGGTTGGAAGGCGACAAGTCAGTTGAGCTAATTACGTCAATTTGTGCAGCAAGCTATGCCACATGCTAAACATGCTTCTTATTCATACTCGGGCGTTTTTGATTGAGTTAGTTGTCCAAAAGGTGGCTCAACAGGCTAGGTTATAACAAATAGTTTGGTGTGCAACCCTAGTAACACCCATTGGCATCAGAAGAGGATACTGACAAATGACTGCCCAGGAAAGTTGTTCTGGCCCCCATTTAGTAGAAAGTAATCATTTGACACTGACTAATGACATTAATCAAGCTCTGAACCTTTGTTGTCGTATGTCATAGCAAATGTTTAGCATTTTCAGGTCCAAAGTGCTTGACTACACATTGCATATTAAAAACAAAAGACTTTAATTCCTTAAAAATAGACTCTCACGCTAGATTAAGTTCATTTGCTGCACCCGTCCCTGGTCTGCCTTTGTGTGTGGTCTCATTTAAAACAGACACACATGAACCAGAACCTACTTTATTCACAGGAAACAAAAATACCATTGGCTGTCAACCAAAATAAGAGACACTGAAAAATGGGAATACCCCTGGGTAAGGAAAAATTAATTAAAAGGAAAAAAAGGAGGGGAGGAAAAATAAAAATGAAGAAAAAAGGAAATTACAATGATGAAGAAGAAGCAGCCGCCTTCTCTGGGAATTCCTGTTTCACCACCTTTGTCAAAACATCTCACATTGTCTCCTATGTATTTTATAAAGGTCTTTTGCAGATCTACTAAAGCAGCAGCTTCATTTATGCTAACTCTGATCTATATTGATAAAGATTATGAAGCCATTAGATGGCTCATTAAGTTTGCCTTTACTTACCCCAATTAAGATTTCAGGTGTCTCTGGTTCTGAGCTAATTTCAAAGTGGCTGCCATCTGGGACATTCTCAAGAAACACAATCGGCTCCTTTTGTAATGAGATGTCATATTTAAAACTTTAAGGCAGCATTTCTGTTACACGCAATCTCATTTTCCATATGCAGAGTTTTGTGGCTGTTATTTTGCGGGGTTTATTTAGAAATCAATCCAAAGTGCCAAGTTTTGATCCATGGCTTTTACAGCATTAAAAGCTCCTGCTCGCAGCTGGCAGTTGAAATGCTATTACGCATAACATCCCCTTGCAGTTCTACACAAAAACACACGAAGTTTTTGAGCTTGGGTGTGCAATATAAAATAGATTCAGCCACAGTCACGAAGAATAATTATGGTATATGTAACAAGCGCGCCCTTTACAGAAAACTCCATTTTGAAAAGCAAGCAAAGTAACTGGGATCTATTTATCTCTTCTTCAGAGCAGAGAGTAGCACGAAAGAACAAAAAAGAACGCAGGCACAGGTCACAACCATCTCTCAAAAAGTGAGCTGTAGGGAGACCTTCCTCTCAGTCCTGCTACTAAGAGGAGGACAAGCTGAATGGGCAGTCACCAGCAGGAAAGATTTTCATGGTAAACTAATACTGAGGCAGAGAATGGAGAGCACAGGCTCCATTACGTCAGGCAGAGAGGGCACAGAGTTGATACGATACTAGAGCTCTTCCTGGAGAGAGAACCAACCACATCACCCAGGACTTTGGCAGTGGACAATTATAGCAGGCTCAGAAAATTTTCAGCGTGGCTTTTAGGTCTTTGATTTTACACTAGGTGATGTTGCAACATACATGGATCGATTTATCAAGATATGGCACAAGGACATCGTGACATAAATATTGTGTAATGAACGCAGCTTTTGTTGAATTGCAAAGAAATAGCTGACCTGAAGAAACCTCTTCCATAAAATTTTCAATCAACAACATGCAGTATCTTCATGTACTGCAATTGTGATATCAATATTGCATGCTAGAAATTAAGTGTTGTCCCATCACACATTTTGATAACACTTACGAATGCTTATATTTAACTTTGATAAAATAAAATCATTCTAGATTAAACATCAGTCTCAAAAAAGCCAGAGGGTGAGTGACTGTGTGTGTCTACACATATATGTGTGTGTGTATATACACATATATCTGTATTTATAATTCCAGCCCTCCAGTTACAGTTCTGCCACAGACTTCAGATTGTCAGGAGAAACAGGTTAAAGCAGAAGATGCTAACACTACATCTCACTCCATTTTCCCATTAGGGCCTGTATCCTTTTTCACTCAGATCCAGAAGGATGGACAACAATTAAGCACATTTATCTCATAAATTTCCGTATGAGGCAGTGCAGGAGAACAGCGCTATTTAGGACCTACCTTGCCCATTTGGTACATGTTTATGCGTTTTTCCTTTCCTGGGCGTTGACTGGCATGATGATGAAGCATTGTTTGTGGCTGTTTTTGTGTCCTCTGTCTCCTCCTCTTCCTCTTCTTCATCCTCGTCATCCTGAGAGCTTCCAAAATATACCATGTTGCTGGGCAGGGCTGGAGAACCTGATCATTATAAAGAAATGGCTCATTAGCATCATTACATCCACTTATTGCACTAACCATATTGATCATAACCTACTTTAATCTCGTGCATAGCAAGGGAAGAGGGGGACTCAGAGATGGAAGCTCACACTAGTGCATGACTAACTGGAGGTTTTTTATTTATTAATTTTTACCAGCAGGATACGTATGTGCTTGAAAGGCACGGTTTCCTACCTCCCAAGCACATTCTATTCATACTTTAGACAATCAAACAGTCTTGCTACAAGCCCTAATTAATAGCTTTGTGTATTCAAAAAGGACTAATGCACACGCTTAATTTCAAATGCGTGCTTAAGTGCCTCACTGAAGTCTTAACGCACAAACTAGAAGCTTACAGCTTTTCCAAACAGAAAGAAGAAGAAAAAAGAGCATTAAGAAACCAGTCTGCACCCTGGTAATATTTTTAGGTTATTATTACAATAAAATATTAGTATTTAAACTTCACAATGCTTTGCAGACCTCTACAGTATTGTACACAATGCTTTGCAGTATTCTGCTTCAGTTTTAAACAAAGAGAAAAACCGAGACATTGAGATGCTTAAATTTGCCTAGCAGGTCCCCGGCAAAGGAGAGAAAAGAGCAAAGGTCTCCTGATTCCCAGTGTGCTCCTCTTGAGGATGCTGCTTCTCATCTCTTGCTTTCTTGCTATGATGCTCCCCCTAACCCGACTTGTTTGTGGAAGGGTAAGATACACCATGCAATTCAGTGAGCGAGAAGTGAGGATTCACAATCTTAACACCACCACAGGCTGTAATCTAAACCTAACTCTTGCACAGAATTTCTTTTATGCGTGCCATACAACAGCGTATAGGTTTCTCCGCACTGCATCAGGACACATGGCATTCCCGCAGCAATCTAATAACTATTTTTAAATGTATGAATACTGTTGACAACTAACGGACGCTATCCTTTATGCCCAATAGTAGTTTCCATTTTGAAATGAGTCTTCTGTCTGTCCTGTGGAGGGACAGGTGCCCTAGGAGCCTTCTACTCACAAAAAACTTATTTTGGCGAAAAAATGGAAAAAATAGAAAGTCAATAGAAGTGGAGAATGGGGACTCGTCGCTTCATTTATTTTCCTGTAGCTAAATAAAACAAAGGACAAAGAAAGCTGGGCTACAGACCAACAACACAAGGTAGTGGCTATTTGGCTGATGCTTCCTTAGGAGACACTTCTGGCATCAACAAGATGGTTGGACTTGATGATCTTAGAGGTCTTTTCCAACCTATGATTCCATGATTCTCTTTAGAACAGCAGTTCTGTGGTTTGCTTGGTTTTGAGGTGTTGATGTTGCCATTGCCAACAACTAACTAAAGTTTATTTTTGGGTTGCATCTTTTCTGCTCCCACCAGGTTTGTACAAAATACTCTTAACTACAAAACGCACATTTTAATGAATAGATACCTAAACATGGCACAAAAACTAGGATAGGCTGTTTCTGTGATAACCCATCCTTTCCTAAGTGTACTGGTTTTGTTTGGGATGGAGTTAATTTTCTCCACAGTAGCTTACATGGTGCTGTGTTTTGGATTTATGACCAAAACTGTTGATAACACAGGGCTGTTTTAGCTACTGCTGAGCAGTGCTTGCACAGCGTCAAGGCCTTTTCTTTTCCTGTTTCTTGCGCTGCCCCACCAGTGAGCAGCCTGGAGGCGCACAAGAAGTTGGCAGCGAACATAGCCGGTACAGCTGACCAAAGGGATATCCTAGATTGAACGACTCCAACCGACCAAAAGGATATCCCAGACCAAATGCCACTGTGCTCAGAAATAAAAGCTGGCAGAAGGAGGAAGCAGTGGGGCTTTCAGAGTGATGGCATTTGTCTTCCCAAGTCACCGTTATGCATGATGGAACCCTGGTTTCCTGAAGATGGCTGAACACCTGCCTGCTGAGGGGAAACAGCAAATGAATTTCTTCTTATGCTTTGCTTGCACTCGCAGCTTTCACATTACCTACCAAACTGCCTTTATCTCACCCCATGAGTTCTCACACTTTTAGCCTTCTGATTCTCTCACCCGTCTCATTGGGGAGGAGCAAGTGAGTGGATCAGACCCCACCTATAAAGACCTTTGCTCTTGGTCTCTGTAAGGCCCCTCTGCGACCGCAGTTGCCTTGGGGAGAAGCGGGCAGAACCTCTCTGCCAGCGCCCTGTGCTGTGCATCAGTGGTTGCCCTGGGACAGCCAGGGGAGACACTGCAACAGCACCTAGGGCATGATGATTCTTCCCCCCTGAAATGACATACGTATTAATCCATCCAACCTAGAAATAAATATATGGACACATACAGTTATCCAATGGGAAAAGCTTTTTGCATGCCACAACTTTCATATTTCTATAGACTAATGGTCAAATTAAGACTGCTGACATATTTCAACGCATGGGACCTGTAGCAACTTACAGAAACAAAAACCTTTGCATTTTTTATGCAAGCCCAGAAAGTTTTGGCACACTGTAAGCAATCAGCCAACCACAGTAGGCAAGAGGTGCTGAGAGGCACATCAATTCTGCTTGGAGAGGAGCTTTAAGTCTCAACAGCAACTAACTAGAAGACTCCAAAACAGTTATTCAAGAACGGTGCTGCCTGAAAAATAAATTCGTTTTTCTTCCATCTAGGCACCCAAGTCTGTGGTATGGTTTCAGACGTTATTAGCTCTGCAAGTCTACACTGTGCATCAGTTCTAATCAGGATCCAAAGTCTGGCACCATCAGTGCCTTAATGCATTGACAAACGATGGCAGTAAAAGAAACGTACTGTTACGAATCCTCAAATTAGATTCAAACACAGACTGAAATCTATTATAATTAGAGAAATAGTCAGAAATTTTATCCTTCTGAGACAGTAAAATAGGAAAACAGATTACAGCATCTATTCTAAGCCTTATCTTCCCTAGAGTTCCATATCCCTGAGCTTTTTTGGCAGTTGCTTTCAACAGCAACCAGCAAAAAAAATTATCATCTGCAACACAAATGTTGTTATTACACTAGCAATCTTTTTTTACTTTTTTTAAAATACAGAATAAAATATAGTACTGTGTCATGCTGCTTAGAAAGGAGGGAGGGTGTAACCCAAGTGCGAGAGCAGATACAAACTTCACCTGACTCCTGGTATTCAATTGTTGTAATCTCAGTGCATAGATCTTCAGACAGAATGATATTTTTTAATTCTTTCCAATCGAGAACTATGAACAACAATGGTTAAACTGCATTCCTGGGACAGCTGGGACTATTTGGGAAGTATATTTCCAGAGAATTTGGACTAGCAACGTCCAATAAGACAGGAGAGTCCTGCTAGCCCTCACTACAGTGATCTAAGTGCTCTGCAATATGAGACCTCAGAGAAAAGCTGGCGTTCATTCTGGTCGCCTTCTCCCTTCCTACTCCCCCCAGCTTTTCCTAAATATTCATTAAAGTTCACTTGCAAAACAGAAAGAAAGAAAAAAAATAAACTGGATTCACACATTTTTGTTCTATTTAAGCACTGTAATGGATAGAAGACACTGAAAGAAATCTAAAAGCTTTCTGCTTTCTTGTTTACTTCTTATATTAGAACTACTTTTATCCTTGTCTTTTGTAGTAAGATTTCAGTTCTGGAACAGTCTCAAATACTGAGAATTTGTTCACACCTATGGGTTGAGCTGGTTAAAACCACTTTCACTTTAGTTCTATGTAGCTAAACATGTCCAGCAGGCTGAGAAGACACTAGTTTAAAATACTGAAACAGGTTGCTCAGGCTCAAGATACTGCAAATCCGCTTTATGAGGAAACTGAAAGAAAGACAAGCCTGTAAGTACAGTGTGATTTGATTTAAGCAAAAAGAATGACAATTATGTTGATTAGGCAACACCTAACACATGCGAGCAGTTGACGGCGCTGGTGGTTCACACCAAGCAAAGAGCCAAGAGAACACCCCAAAAAACTGTTACAGAAACAAAACTCAGATTTCTCAAGTCTGAAGAACTAAGGCAGCTCATACATGCAAAGCTGCACCATTAAGACTGGAAGCTAGGTGATCTTTATTCTTATACCCACATTCTTTATTATAATAAAGATTCCTGTCCTAAACATCCCTCATTGCCCCCGAGACCAGACAGGGATGTGTATACGATGCCACAGCCCGCCTCTACAGGGGACCCCATTTGTTACTCAAAGCTGCTAATTTATATAAACAATGCTAAGTAGTGTTATTGTAGCCATGAATGTCTAAGAGCACTGGAGAATTTGTGAACAATGTGTGCTCAGGAGCTGGTTTGTTTTTTCCAGGTGTATCAGCTGGTCTAACAAAATATATTGCCTTTCCTCATAAATCTGGCCTGTCTTCATCTCAAGTTAAGAATATGGTGTTTTTCCTTACATACAGGCTTTGTTGAGAGTTGTTGCTCTCAGGTTTCCCCATGTATCATAGAATCATAGAAAGTTTTGGGTCAGAAGGGACCCCTAGAGGTCATCTAGTCCAATCCCCCCGCAGCGAGCAGGGACACCACTCACTAGATCAGGTTGCTCAGAGCCCTGTCCAACCTGGTCTTGAATGTTTCCAGGGA
>Ga0065711_1003815_pt1 | contig 26226 bp, 18 predicted proteins | sample Hoacrofraction12_FD_59098 | JGI IMG/M metagenome (GOLD analysis project Ga0065711, IMG submission 59098) | Hoatzin crop microbial communities from Cojedes, Venezuela - Epithelial fraction 12 v2 (version 2) | ecosystem: Host-associated > Birds > Digestive system > Esophagus > Crop | place... | reverse complement strand
TGAACAAGGCTGTGCCCAGTACTGACCCCTGGGGGACACCACTAGTTACAGGCCTCCAACTAGACTCAGCGCTGCTGATGACAACTCTCTGAGCTCTGCCATTCAGCCAGTTCTCAATCCACCTCAATTACCACTCATCCAGCCCGCTCTTCCTGGGCTTGTCTAGGAGGATGTTATGGAAAGCCTTGCTGAAGTTAAGGTAGCCAACACCCACTGCTCTCCCCTCATCTACCCAGCCAGTCACACCATCGTAGAAAGCTATCAGATTGGTCAAGCATGATTTCCCCTTGGTGAATCCATGCTGACTACTCCTGATAACCTTCTTTTCCTCCACTTGCTGGATGATGACCTGTAGAATGAGCTGCTCCATCACCTTTCCCGGGATGGAGGTGAGGCTGACCAACCTGTAGTTCCCTGGATCCTCCTTCTTGCCCTTTTTGAACATTGGAGTGACATTGGCTTTTCTCCAGTCCTCAGGCACCACTCCTGTCCTTCAGGACCTCTCAAAGATGATGGAGAGTGGCTCAGCAATGACATCCGCCAGCTCCCTCAGCACTCGTGGTTGCGTTCCATCGGGGCCCATGGATTTGTGGGTGTCCAGATTGCTTAAGCAATAGTTTTATTTTGTTAAACGTTAACGATGATGCTTTGTGTTTTTAAGGAAACTTTGCTTTTCCAAAATAAAACAAGGAATTGCATGCTCTGAAAGGAAAGCAGGACAGAATTGTATTGTTCTGCTGTTGGTGCACACTATAGGGGTACATTGCTTTATGTATCCGCAATCTATCTAGAATGTGAACAGTTTCGCAACTACTGTATAGAGCTGTAAATGTCAAATGTAGCCATCTTGGAAATGTGCCCCTCCTCCCCATCGGTGTTACTGCAGAATATTGCTGAGCTTTCAGGTCAAGAGCATAACTGACTTAATAAAGCTCGCTCTTTGATTATGAGTGAGCTATGTAATGAACCATGAATTTGTATGGATCCAAGAGCAGGAGAGCCCCCAGTAGCATTCTGGTCTTTGCTTTAGAGCCTGGTGTTCCAACTCTTAACACCTGCTTTCTGGATGGTTTTCTGCTAGTTGTATTAGTGATGATTTCTTATGTATACTGCAGTTCTCCTATTTTACGTGCTTTATTAGAATTGTCTGAAAACTGGCAGGACTTCAGTGTTTAATTTCAGGTAGAATTTAAAATAAAAACAAATATTTATATAGCCAGTGTCCTGAAGTAATGGATAGATCTTGGCACCCCTTCTCTAGGTCGGCTGAAAGGTCCAATGAGGAAAGGGCATTGAAATTCAAGTGTGTGAGAATGTAGAGGAAAAAAAGACCACAAGAGCTAATTAAAATTCTTTAAGGCTGCCAGAAGAGAACAAAGCAATTAATAGAGGCTTTTAAACTTGTAGGGTAGGGTTCTTAATTTAGCTGTTCTACTGACTAGAAGTCTGTCGATTCATTTAGAAGTCAGGAGGGGAGGGGGAGAAGAGACAGATTTAGATTGCATAGAAACTAAAGGGGTTTTTTTCATTACTGTTTAAAAGAATAAAACAATACTTACCTTTTCCCACCCTACCAAGAAAGAAAGAAGTTAGAACTTGCCTGGCTACAAGACACAAGAATATCTCTATGTAAACTGGCATAATACCAATATAAACTGAAATGACTGTAAAGTATAAACTAAAATTACTGTAAGGTGTATGTTGAATTTCCTTGTGCTCTTTTGAAGCAGCTCACACTGGCTTATCAAGTTCAGCATGCTGTTTTCCTTTGGTAGGATTCACAGGGTATTTGGTGTGGGAGACCTGCACATCTCACTCTGATCTAGAGCTGAGTGACACAGGAGTACAAGGAGGTCAGCAATGCTCTAGAGGCTACACAGCAAGAAAATAGCTTTGTATTCTCTGCAGTTTTTGGATGAAATGAAGGACTGCAAACCCCTGTCCTCTTTCTGTCATAAACTGGAAGACCTTGTTACTGTACTTCAATATTATTTTTGGTAATTCCTGTGAATGACTTAGTTATCTGACTTTGCATAAGTTAAGAGTTTTATGGACCTGGTGTCACAGTCACTTGAAAATTTATGGGTAATATTTGGAAGGTTCCTAGCAACTAGAAGTTTCTGAAATTGAGGAGGCACATCCACTGTGTGTATGTAGAGTCAAGATATTCTTTTGGGTGATGATGACAGGAAAGGTCACCTATTCTGCTTTTTTCAAGTGTGTTAAGCACCTCAGGTGATGCCTCTGACTTGCTCATTGCAACAGTAGGGTTTTCTTAGTATGTATACTGAGTGGAAAATAGGAGGACAGTATAAAATTAATCAGTATTGAATTTCTTTTGATGCTTAATTAAGTTTAACTGAATAATCAAGATCTTTAATCTTAAAATGGGGTTTCTCTAGTTGTTTGTTTTTTGGTTTGTTTTTTTCTGCAATGGATCTTAAATCCCGTTGAAGGAATAAGAAGCAATGTGATTCTTACGACTGGTTGTTTTTCTTAAACCAAAAAAATCTGAATGTAGTTATTTTGTTATTCCCTCCTGTGCTTGTAGTCATGTGTTAAGAAAACAACATGGTAAGTAGAGGGAATCTGTACTCTAAGAAACTCTCTGTAAACTGTGTTTCTCTTACTTTCAATCTCCTTGATAGTGTACTTTGATTACTATACTTAAAACTCACTAAAGACTAGATGTGTTAAAAAAATAGCTAAAAAGAATGGGTAAAGTCAGAAGTCACTTAAATTATATGAGGGATACTAGCAGATATACTTTTTTAACAGGAGCCCCTTCCCAAGCTCTTCTAGGTTTTTTTTGTTTCATTGCTCCCTTTTCTCTTCCTTCCATCTCCCATGTTTAAATGCTTAAACTGCCTCGTGGTTTCTGGACCATGGTGAATGATCAAAATACATCATCTGCCTATACGATGCCTGTTTTAGTAGCTGCTTTTGATCTTCGAAGATGTGTGGAAAGGCTATAGAATAGTTGGATCTGTAGTCTGTTGGACACTAAATTGCGCGTAAACCTTCTGCTCAGATGTGATCTTGCCCGTGCAGTGGACAAGACAGTTGTCTGCTGAAATTCTAGTTAATCTCTCAAGCTAGAGGGGTTCATTACATCCACCGTTGTACTGAGGATTAAAATATTGCAATTGGCCGGTAAAGACAGTTTCTCTGAGGCTGGTTCTGACTATATAAACTACTCCCAGACTGAAAGAGGAACCCTTTTCTCCTTCTTCCCAAAGAGAACGGAACTGCTTTTCGCATCCTGAGATCTGAAATTTTGACAAAGCTCATTTTCTGACAGGGCAGCCAAATATCTCTGCTTTTGGGAAATAAAATCTTAGAGTTAAATTGGAGAAGGTCTTGGTTCTGAGAGGAACCTCTTTTTATATCTGGCAGATATCTAGCTTGAAACAGCTTGCTTCTGCCCCAGATCTATGGTGTGGATGTTTGAATTCTGTTCGGGTAGAGTGGGTTAAAGATCTTGCAATCTATAACTGTTCTCTTTGTATAATAGTAAAGGTTAATTTAGGTCCCAGATCAAGTGTTCAGCTCAGAAGAGGTATGATTCACCTGCTACTTTTGCTCAGCTGCCAAGATTGTGGGTAATTGGTCAAGTAGACATAACTGTAAAGATTATTTTTGATACCTAGGCATTCATTGCTTTCCCATATTTTTTTTCTCTTAATTTTCCAGTGAATTTCACTGATTCTACTCCCTGGTAGTGGTTCAGTTCCTTTTCAGGACAGGACCTAAAATCTGTTGAGCAAGGCATAGGTATTAACTATAGACTTATTACTCAAGGACAAGCATGACTTTTCATAAGTTTTCAAGAAGTCTGTCCATTTCTATTGTAGCCTCCAATTTTATGAGGATTTGTTTGATATACCTTTGGTACAGAGCTTTGGTTGTAATTGATTTGCATCTTGACCACTAAAAATTTTTGCTTCTTGGCATTCCACCTTTCCATTCTAAACTCTGCAGCAGCTAATATGATAACTGATGGTTGAAACTAGCAACTTTTTTAGTAGTTATGAAATGTTGGCTTTTATTTAAAAGTTGATGCGTTTCAGTGGTGTCACAGATGCGGAGTCGGTGTGTGCAGTTTAGCAGAAAGTCTGACTCTGGAACAGTTATTTTTAAAATACTAGCCAGAGTCATTTGTCTTCTCTTAATCTCCCGTTGCTTCTGGACCACCACAGACAGCATAGCCATTTGTTGTGATGGCACTATTATGACCATTCCAAATGATCATAGATAACATAATGATCAAGTTGACTGACTGGGAGCCTGAAAATGTTTGTGCTGAACTTGAGAATATTTTATTAGAACACCTCTTGAAAAGTAGATACTTCATGAACATAGCAGAATTACTTGAAGTAAGTTGAAATCAGAATAGTTATTCATAACATACAAGGGAGAATGGGGAGGGAATATCAAATATGTTGAATGCTGTAAATTTCAAACAAACTTCTGTCTCTTGCTTCTCTCATTCTGCAATGTAGGGTATTGAAGCCCCCGGGAGGAGGTTCTAGTGATCTCTTTGGGAGTGCAGAAGAAGTTTCTTCTTCAAGCAGGCCACACCGGATGGCATCCAATATCTTTGGAGCCTCAGAAGAACCTAAAAACATTCCAAAAAGAACAAACCCTCCAGGTAAGAGCAGCCACCTCCTTCAACACGTTTGGGCTTTGAATTGCAGCACAGAACTGCTTTTGTATTCCTAAAGTGGGTCACTGTGATATGTCTGTCTTCTTGTGTTGTATTTTTACAAATCGAATGGGCTTGAACAATAAATCTATTCAGATTTCTAAATATATAAATATTTCTGTGATCTACACGTTCACAGACCTTTAACACATCATCCAAGTCTAATTCTTTCTGAGTTGAGGTTTAGGACATAATGAAAGGAAACTGCTTCTATTCTAGAACTGTGTCATCAGTTAGCTGCTGAGTACAGCTGTCAATCTGAGATCCTCTAGTGAATTCTTTTAATAAAGGATTTCAACTGGTATCTTCAGGCAAGCAAAAATAAGTCTCTAGGCAGTAGGGTTCTAGAAGTCTTTTGAATTCTTGTATATTCTTGATTTTTTTTTTTTAATATGGTGTGGTAAAACCAAGTAATCTGGAAAAAAAAAATCTTAACAATTGCCTTGCAGGGGGAAAAGAAAGTGGTATTTTTGAGGATTCTAGTTCTACTCAGCCTCGTCCACGCATGAATCCACCTGGTGGGAAGACAAGTGATATCTTTGGGTCTCCTGTATCTACCAGTGTTGTGCGAGCACATCCGAACAAGCCTAAGGTATTTGTACTTCTTTCGCTGTTAAATCAAGAAGCTAGCAGCTCAGTGAGTCGTCTTAAAAGTCTTGTTGCAATGCGATGCCTGTATTCTTTTTAAGATGACGGACCTGAAAAAAGAGGACACATTGCCAATTACTTTATTTCTGTATTTAAATGCCCTATATTTGTATTTAGAACCTGTTTCCTTACTCTAAGTAGATCCTATGAAGTGAGTAGCTACTGTGTTGGCAATGGTTTTTAACATGTCTGATAGCACGGAAACTTAACATCCTGTGAAACACAGCTCCCTGTCTTTGTGCTGAAAAAGTAGTAGCAGTCTCATTTTTCCTGGAACATTGGGAAGAACAGATTAGTCCAATTTAACTTTTTTTTTTCTTTCTTTTCTGCACTTAAAGTTGAAGGTGCTGGTAGTGTGCTTTTGCCTAACTTTTTATGCAAACTCTGCAGTGTATTTTGTGGGATTTGGGTCATAAGAAAGGAGGGGAGAAAAAAAGACTGGGAACTACCTTTTAGTCAGGAGTAGTGCTGTTGGTGTAGGAAAGGACTTTGTTTTGTTCCTCTGTCCCCCTTTATCGGGCTTGTCTCTGATTCTTTTTAGTTGCTTTTTAAAAAAATGTAACAGTTCTTGACTAAATGGAGTACAACACCAGCTTACTTTTTCCAACTTTGGAAATTCCTATGCCTTTAAGTAGAGCATTGGAGTTGTGGGAAATACTGGGATGGAAAGGAGATAATGTATTTTCAAAAATTATTCCAAGTTGAATTTAATGGGTAGGAAAACATGAAAGCTTTTCTGAAGTACTGCTATGTACTTCTGACAATGAATTGGGATTGTTGGGGAAATGGTGTTAAAAGGTTTTGTTAATTACCTGACTGTTTGGGTCACTATGGATGCTCACTGAGGACAGTAATTGCTGCATATAAATAGGGTGCTCAAGGGCTGCTTGTGTTCTGGTTTTGAATGCCAGCTTCTCCTGGGTGGTAGTGGGTGCTTCGCAAGAATGGCAATTCCAGAACTTTGGACTGAACTGTTTATCACAGAGAAAGTTTTAAGCCTCTAATGAACTAATGTAGCATCTTCATCTGTGTTTTGATGACCTGTCTGAGGTTTGCAACTTCACATAACTTAGGAGTTACCTTCTACCACTGCTTTTGGGATTATGTAGCGGTGGAGGGGATGCAGGGCGGCACACGGTGTCTGCAGCTGTTTGCTTTTACCATGACAAACTCAGATCAGAAAGACAGCAAAACTTTCTAAAGGATTTTGTGACAGTGTTACCGTTTGAGAACGGTGATATATTAAGATAGTTCTTTGTTTCTTTGCAGGATCACATGGTCTTGAAAGAAGATGAAACACCAAAGAAGCTAGAAGGTCAGCAAGAGAAATTCCTTTCTCTGTCCTCTTTGAGAAGATAAGCTCTGAGAAACAGTTTCTTATGCTTCCTCTTGAAAATATAAGACTAAGACTGGTGTTTAGGATAATATAACTGAGAAGTTTTCCTTCTGTTAGTCAGAAATTTAATCAACTGAATTCAGGGAAATGGTTCTCTTCCTCTTATTGAGGAGAATTCCACAGGCATAAGTCCTGATACTGTGTGTGTGTGTGTACACTTTGCTTGATATTTTGTGTATATAGATATATATGGAATGTGTATATATGGAAAAACATCATATTAGATTGCTTCTTCCTCCCTTGCTATGTACAATCAGGTATACAATGTTGGCCTTCTGTAGTTGTAAATAAATAGGTGACTGAGAAAATATGCTATTGCTCAGATAGTTATTGTTAAAGCATGATGTGAATGTTGCTTTCAAGTTCAGTATGAAAGGACTCATTGGTATGTTGCATCTCTTAATTGCCTGAAACTGTCAAAATAATTCTGAAGGTCTATTGTTTAGTTTACTTATCTTTGTTAGAAAGATTGCTGAGGGAAGACAGGAATTGTTGCAAAAAGTTAAATTCATCCTCAGCACCTGTTTCCTTCAGGAAAAATGAACAGATACAGAGAAACCTTAGTGTGCTATGGATGGGAGACCTGGGAAATAATGCAGTGTACAGAAGATGAGGCACTTTGTGCACTACAGAATACAAGTTGTTCTAATCCCTTTTCTTTTTGTTCAGCTACAGAAAATATCAAACCACAGCTGGAAGATGGAGGTGAGAAAAAAGATCTGGGCAAAGAGGAGCGATGCAAGGAGCCAGAACCCAAGATAGACAACCACGAGCCCCGGTTAGGGCCAAGGCCACGCTCACACAACAAAGTGCTCAATCCACCAGGGGGGAAATCCAGTATTGCGTTCTATTAGGGTCATCTGTTCACTTTCACTAACGGAGTCTGCACAGAAATTCTTGTCTGTGGTTGCGAGGTCAGTTTATAGACTATTGTTTGTGGATAGATTCTTAGGCAGATGTATGACGGTTATGCTAAAGTGTGAGGGAAAGATACTCTGATGATTTGGGGAGGGAGGGCTGGGGAGGGGGAAAGGGTGCCCTGTGGAAGATGTGAGCATTGGACTGCATGGGGGGGTGGCTGAGGGGAACATTAGTGTAACTGTGTGGAAGATCAGTACTGCTTTGTGGTGAGTTCATCAGACTGTTAGGTTCTTAGCTAGCTAGTGGCTCAGGACACTCTTGTGGGGTCAGGCTTATCCATACAGTCAACATGTAGAACATTGTGAATGGGTAGGGACCTGGAGGTCGCTTCTGAAAGATGCTGAAGCACAGCAGGTAGGCTCTGCTTTCCTCTAGGCAACAGGATGCAGCTTCACAGTGTGAGTTGACTTGCAGTCACTTTAATGTACATATGTTCCACTGGAACAAGTGGTGCTGCCGTGGTTTTGAGTGTCTTCAGTCTTTGGTTCTCTCTTTCTCCTTTCTTGCTTTGCAGCACACGGTTGCTGATACAAGGAAAAAACATGCTGAAAGTTTTTTACACTTATAAACCATCATGTGTTAATAAATATCGTGGTCTTCCCCTCCCCAGACTATTCAGGCCTTTCTGATGCCTTCAGTAATCTGCTGATTACTATGACTAGCTCTTGACAAGTGATAATATCAGTCCAACGTACTGTTTCATGTAGGTGCTTCTAGAAGACTTTTATTTAAAGTATCCTGGTTGAGTGCGTGCGCATTTTCTGGTAAAGATGTGGGTGAAAACAATAGCTTTATGGTACTCTTTGAGCAGAAGCAACTTAAAGTGTACAGATACTATGGAGAATATACAGAGGTGTCCAGCCAGCTAGCTTTGACCCAACCTGTATAGAAATGCTTTAGCTTCTGCAAAGGCTTCTACATTGTATGCTGTGGAAACCAGGACTGTATTACTGTCTTCACCACAGTGCATTATTTTGTTTGTTTGTCTGTGCTGACTCTGTTAGTGAATTCTCTTGTCTTTGGTCGGCCTTACGTTTGCCTTTGACTGCCTCAGATTTTTGTTGGTAAGGTTGGGAGAACTACATGGATTCTCCCCAAACCACAGCTGTAGTTGTTTTGAGACATGCTGTAGACTATCCGAGTTGAGAAACAAAGACTTTAGCAATACAAACCTTTTGGTTGTGCTGGCTATCTTAAATCATGTTTGGAAGATGTGCATGTTTTGCACAAATGCTTGTTGGGGAGGGTAGCTCCCAGCATTTGTTCTCTTAATGGACTTTCTGATCATATCCAGAGCTTTGATATATGAATGTTAACATTGGGTGCTTACTGTTCAATTTATTTAATGGTGACTTTTTAAATTTGACATATTGAAACAGGAGTTGTTCAGGTACACCAAAGAACAAGCGGCCTTATCTGCATATATCCACTGCTGTTCTAGCCCAGGTTCCCTGGGAACTGCTGCTGTTCAGAGGGGACTATCTCTGGGCGAGGTGCTAAAACACTCTGTGATTATANTGCTTATTAAATGGCTCAGTTNAGTTGATGTTGGGAGTGGTGGATGACTGCATGAAGACTTAGCTGCCTTTTCAGATAGTGAATGTGAAATATATGGGGCGGTCCTACAGGTAGAAATACCCATGAAATCCCTGAAAGCAGGGATTTCAATGCCTTTGTATGTTTTGGATAGATTTGGAGCTCCCTGTTATTTGGCCCGAAAACAAGACNGTGATTCTAACTGCAACCCTGTAATGGATTTATGTTACTTCCAAATATGTATTTCCTAGCAGCTATTCTTGAGTTTGTGCTGTCTAGCCTCTGGCTGAATCTCGGACACATCTATCTGTTCTAGTTCCTTGTTCCAGTACTTGACAGGGTTTTAAGAGGCTACCATGTGGAAAAGTCAACCAGAGGCTGCTTTCTGCATTGAAGGGTCTGGTGTAATTGACGCTGTCCGCAATACTGAGCTTAGATTTGGCATCTTTTCGTACCTGATGTGCATTGGCTACAGTGCCTGTCTTTTAAACAGCAACTTCTAACTAGGCCTTAAATTGGTTAAACTATGTTAATTTTCTTGCATTTCTTTCTTTGGAATCTAAACAATGTTCTCAACTCATCAAATAAGATTGATTCCTCCAGGATAGGAGGGGATTGGAAATTAAATGATGAATCATGCAATTGTCAATAAACCTCTGTATTTTGTTACTTCATTGTGTGCTGTAGATGTGTGCTTTTATAAATTAATTGGTAATCTAGTTCAATGTAGATATACTGGTGAATTTTTTTTATCTGAAATTGGAAAAATTGCACAAATCTTTTCAGGCCTTCTGTAGTGGGGAATATGTTTTGAAGATGTGACATTCTGCTCAAGGCTGCTCATAAGACAAGCACCTGTAATCCCTGGGGAGTGTGAAGTGATGGTAGCAAGGGTGGGCTGTTCAGTGCCTTCTTGTGGGCAGCATTCCATGGTGTTCTGTACAATGCAGGAATGCTGTTCTGTTCTTCAACAATATTGTAAAGAGACTTAAACATGCAAATATTTTAAATATTTAAGTATATTTGTAGAATAGTGTAATAATTCCCCTTGAGCAGGGGATGCTTTTTATGTGGAGAATTCATACCCACGCTTCTGCACTTCCAGTGAGCCCATAAAACTCTCCTCATATGGCAAACTGTCTTGGCTGACAGTGTGGAGGTAGCTACAGCTACAGAAATTCCAGTTCTGGGCGAGTTGGACATGGTAGCTTATCAGCCATGGTGTTATAAATCTGCTGCATTCATCCCTTAATTTACAGATTAATTTACAGATTTCTCAGCCCTGCAGAGCCTCTCAGCCAGTACTTGTTTCTACAGTGACTTCTGTATTTTGCAGAATATATATAACATATATATAGTTTGCCATTTGTAGTTCGGAACTCTTTTCTCAAGCATGCACAGTGCTTTGGGTAGGATCTGCTTAGTGTGGGAACTTGTGAATATCCTTGACAGATAACACACTAGCAACAAAGGATTGTCCTTCCTTTGAACTCCTGCCAACTGCTAGACTACAACATAGTTTCACTTTGCAACTCTGTACGTTACCTCATTGCTTTACCCATAAATTGAAGGTTTGTAACTTAAATGCTTAGGATAGAATATTATCCAGGTTACTGTTTCAGTGTTGGAAGGAAAATGATGATATGTTATAATAAGTTTAGCTGGGAAAGTGGTTAAAGGATGACACGCATGCTGCATGTTGTGTACAATTCTAGGCATAGCTGCTGCTTAGTTCCTGAATATGCCACCATGCCTGTCCAGTACAAGATGACACTGTTCTAGAACAGGCCAGCTGCAGTGTGCCATCCCTGCTGATCTGCGGTGAACCTGATTAACCCAGATCAGTCCATGTTTTGCCCTGTTAAGACCGCTGGCTTCCATGCAATACGTTTTAAGCAAGCGCTGTCTGATATTGTCTTGCTGTTACATCACTGCATAACCGTTGATAAACAGCCCACTTTGCACTCTTAATGAGGAAGATTAATGTCCTCTCTGTCAGTGTTTTAAGTAGCATTACTGTGGTTTTTTGAAGGATTTATAGAGGTTAATCAGACTTGGAATATCTAAACTACATTCTTGGGGCTTGTTTAGTGAGAGAACATTTGCAAAGTACTGTTGTGGGAACACAATTATTTCAGCACTAAATGAGTAACTGTTGTGGTATGTTCCTTGAAAAATTCTCACGGTTGCTTACATGTAATATAATCACACTGGTGCATGAATGTCCAAGTATCTTGGCTACCTGTGTGATCATGTGGTGGAGAACAGTTTGATGCTTGCCTCTCGACATGTGGAGTGTGCTCCGTTACCAACTTGCATCTTCATAGTTTGGCAGCCAGCTGGCCACCCAGCATTTTGTTTAAGCCCTCTGATGTGTCTGCTATTGAATTTAGCTTGAAGCTCTGCTGAAATCCTGTATCGCTTCCCTTTGGAAAAGGGGATGATATAGAATGCTGTTGAGGTTGGAGTTTTCCATTGTTTGTTTTTCTTGAGGAATAAAGCAGGATCACAATCAGCATGCTGTGCTACGCTAGACTAGAGAATGCAAAAGGATAGTGACCCCTGTGAGCATGGGCTATCTGCTGGTAATGTAACAATGTGCAGGATTATAGAGAGACTTTGGCACATAAGCCATTTATGTCATTATTTGTTGTCAGCTGTGCAAGAAGTAGACTGGGTAATGATTTCTTGTTAACCAAGAACTGACTCTTAGGATCCCCACAAAGAGCTAGCAGACTAAGTTGGATCTCCAGGCTGCTAGCCCAGTTGCTAGCTGCTCCTCTCTCTGAAAACACAGTCAATGAGCAGAAAGAGCAGGCTTGTAATTATTGTGCTAAGTTTGCAGCCCTGATTATTTTTATTGTTTTAGCTTGCTTCCGCGGATGAAGATTATCCTCTCTTGAATCTGGCTTTCCCTTTCTTTCAAGCTGCAATTCCTTATATTGTTAACAGGCCCTCCTCCTCCTAAATCAGGTCAAAGTGCTAACCATAACCAGCAAGAACAGTAATTTGCTTTACACATCAGCCTCTCTAGCTCCAGCAAGCTTCTAATTCTGGTCTCTTACCCTATCACTTTCCTCCTCCCTCATATATATATATATATATATATATATGTATATTTTAAATAGTAGCTATGCTGCCAAATCCCTCCCATGCTACTGCTATATGCCACTTCAGCCAAAAACATAAACAGTTCTGTGTCAAAGTGTATGAGAAGCAGAGAGGTCTATCAGAAGTAACCAGAAAGTTAATGTGCCAGTTTCTTCATAAAGATGATGGCTTTTCCTCCACTGCTGCCTCCCACAAACGTACATAAATGTGTGCTCCACTATGTAAAAGTGTTTTAACAGTCTGGCTTCTGGGAGCATGATGAGCAAAAAACCCATCTACCTTGGTGTGAGTTGCCTGACCTGATATTCACTTTCAGGCTTCACAGTTTATATTTTAAGAGTTGCAATCCAGTGTATCTTAAGCAAGAGGAAGGTTCTGCCAAATATTGTTGAAAAGTTTACCATTTCCAGGGTTGCCCAAGGCGAGGGGTGGGGGTTCTTGGTTACCTGTGTACATGATCAGTGCAACAATACAAATATTAAACAAAACCAGCTGATTGTTTCTTTCCATTTCTTGCAGCGTGTTGACCTCTGTGAATGCCGCCCTTTCACTTTCACGACAAGCTCAAAGTAGAGCGCCATGCAATTACTCTGTAAAGTTTCTCAGAAGTGAGCTCTGGCATCCCAACAGCAGGTGTTGAGCAAGAGTCAGGAAGACAGGCAAAGAGAAGGTGGCTTTCCTGTCATCACTGGAATGTTTAACCGCTTTTTTTTGTTAATTAGGAGTAATAGGAAGCTGTTGATATACCCTAATGGAGGTGAGCAGGTACTGTTGCAGGCAGGCTCATTCTCTGCCTCCTTACTGTTGTTAGTTCAGCTTCCAGCTTTATTAATCTGAGCTGAAAGATGCGAGCAGTCTTAAGAACAACTCTTTGCCTGTAACAGGCCTTAGTAGGGTCCTGCCAACCTAAAGATGGTCTTGCGCAACAGACTCAAAGGTCACTAGAACCTCCCCACATCTTCACATTATATGAAAGGGGTATTAAAAGCAGATGCAGGGATCTTTGTGATCTTTCTACAGTAGCATCTACAAAAGCTGCTGTCGCCAATGGAAGTTCTCCTTATAGACGCTGAATGTAGGAAATACGCAGGAATGTTTCACAGTGAAACATCAGAGTAGGCAGTGAGATTCTTAGTACTACGCTGTGAGGAACCTTGTTAACCAGTGGCAGATTTTAAGGAAAGTATGTCATAACTCTTCTTCAAAACAGGAGAGTAAAGTTTCTTCTCTGGTAATTTGGAAGTAGATTATGGGATGGCAAACAGCTTTTGACCTTCTTCCTTGAAGAATCAAGTACAGCACTTTCAGTGGGTATCCCAGTACTCATTACAGCACACCATTGAGTTTAGCTGCAGCATTGTATGGTATATAAACTGAGAAAGCTGATGACTTCCTGCCAGCCTTCCTGAAGTCACTGCTTTTAAGCTGGGTGTTGGTAGTATTTACACAAAATATCAGCTCTGTTGAACGCATGCTTTCTTCTGTACACAAGCTTCCAACATGAGTAATAGTACTACTGCATGTGGGTTTTTGTAATTGCATTTGGAAATTCACCATGGAATTTTTCCACTATGAAAAAATGAAAGTGCAGCATTTCAGCACTGAAGAGTAGTATAGTGACTACTGGAGGCTGAGGGGTGTACTTAAAGTCCCAGTCTACCAGGAATCTAATTTAACCAGCTAAGTGAAAACATTGGTGAGGCCTCACATCAAGTACCAAGTTCAGTTTTGGGCTCCCTAGTATGAGGTGTGACATAGGGAGAGAGTGCAGTCATAGGCCACAAAGGTGGTAAATGGACTGAAGCATGTTCCATAAGAGAGGAGGCTGAGAGCTGGTGCTCTTCAGCCTGGAGAAGAGAAGGATCAGGGAGATCTTAACCAGTCTTGCTGGGAGGGAGTAAGGACGAGGGAGCCAGACTCCTCTGGACAAGAGGCGATGGGCACAAATTAAACCACACGAAATTCCATCTGAATGCACGGAAGCACTTTTTTACTGTGAGAGGGGTCAAATACTGCGACAGGTTGCCCAGAGAGGTTATAGAGTCTCCATCTGTGGAGATGCTCAAACTCTGACCAGACGTGGTCCTGGGCAACCTCCAGCTGACCCTGCTTGAGCAGGGGGTGTTGGACTAGATGATCTCAGGAGGTCCCTGCCAAACTAAAGGAGTCTGTCATTTTGTAGTTCTGTGACTTCTCACCCCACCCCCAAACTTCTGCTGTACCAGACTACAAGAGGGAAAACCTTTAATTGTCTGTGGCATGAAATTAATTCACAGTGGTAGACTTGTCTTCTGTGACATCTACTTAAAATATGACTTTACTGGATTCTGTCAGTGCCTAAATTTCTTTCAGTCTACTAGAGTTTATATTAAATGCAACTTGAGTAGAACTGCTCTTTCTGTTAAGAATATGTAATAATTTACGTAAGTCATTCACGTCAGTGTTCCTTGTACTTGGCTATGTTAGTTTACTTCATTCTTAAAGCATCCTCTGTGCTTTTGTAAACACTGTGTCAGTGTTTGTGACCATTTTGCATAGTGAAAAGGGCAGCTGGCTGAGTAAAATAAGCCTCTAGCATTCATGAGTAAGAGCACCCTGATTTCAGTGACAGAATTTCAGATCAAAACCTTTTACACTTTTGAAGGCAAATGAATAGGCATGGCTTATGGAAGCATTTCTAGTAAAGTAATAAGCGGTTAAGCTAGGCTTGTGTGCAAAAGGTAATCTGATTAATTCAGGCTCCTGCCTAAAGAATAATGATGGTGTCACTTGCATGGATATGTAATTTGTGAAAGATGCATGCTAATCTAGAGCAATAACTGAAAGAGCAGGCCTGCCAAGGTGTGTGCATTAGTAAGTGCTGATGTACAAGATTCTTGTGATGGAGAAACAGTGGTAGACCAGGCAGGCACACCTTATGTGGGCACTTCTGATGCAAGAGTGAAAAGCAACTATCTAATGGCTTATGAACAAGCTTCAGTTAGGTTAGTTTCACTTGCTGTGGTGTAGTTCTTAAAGTGCCCCATGCCGGTTTCTGTATGTTGGAGAATGCCTAAGAACCATACAGCAGACACTTTTCACTTGTGTGCTAGACATAACAGAAACATTCCCCTTCTGTAGATAATTCCCTTCAAGATTCCCTTTAAATACGTTTAAAATACACAGGCTAAAAATCTGCTTTCAAACAGAAGTGATCAGCTCTGTGTCTGGCAGCTGTCATTGTTCTCTCACTGCTCATTGTTCAGCTGCTAGAGCCTTCATTTCCTGTGTCCTCATCAAGGAGCGGTGCTGCATCTGCAGGGTCTCTGTCCTCCTGCTCCACAGGTGCTCCCTTTCTTGTTCTGTTCAGTATCCCACCCTAGAAATTCAAAGAAGCAGTTAGTGACAAAAAGGATACAGTTCTTCCTGTACAAATGTATTGCTACAGCTGTGTCCTGGCCCTTCCCCTCCCCTTCTTGCAAAAAAAAAAAGCAGCCACCCATAGCTTGATACTAGGTAAGACTACTAGGCCATGCAGTATTTTGGCAGATGGCTGTTTTTTTATGCAGTCCCATTTTTTATACTGGGGGAATTACTTACATACACACCCAACAGCTATTACATCAATAAAAGCAACTCGATGATGCAAGGCTATTGTTCACCTTTTGTCACACTTACCTGTTTCTTGTCCACAACATTCAGGCTAATGGAGGCAACAATGCATGCAATAGTGTTTGCCAACATAAAGATCATCATCTGTTGCCAGCGCCACAGAGGGATCTTTAATTCACTAGAAAAGGCCAAAACAGGACAGAAAAACTAGTTGCCTGAAGATATTTACGGCACCTCTGCAGTTCCTTGCAGCACAGGATGCAAAGATGCTGATTTCTGTTCACTCCACTAAAGCACTGTTGATGTCTCTGCTTGAAAAGAAAAAGCATCCTCACCTGGACTTTGTTCCTAGAATGTGTCCAACAATCAGATTCGAAAGGCCAACTCCGATCATCTGCACAGAAGTTGCAAGCCCCATAGCTGTCCCTAAAGTTGCTTGGGGGACCACAAGAGGTATGGATGGCCACATACTAGCCTGGTAGGAGTCAGGAGAAGAGGAATTAATGCAAAGCCTTGTTTAAAGGTGTTAGATGGTCATTGGTTTAAAAAGGAATTATTCCCACTAAATAAACATTTCTACTTTCTCTTCAAAAACTCTGGTATTTATCCCTCCCAGCCTGCTGGTTGGTTCTAGACTGTTCCCCATTCTCTTCAAGCAGCTTGAGACAGCACAGACACCACATTATTTGAAACTAGAATAACCTGACTCCGGGTTTCTGAAGGGGAGTTAGACCTGATGATTTAGTTCGTAAGACTCAAAGGAGATTCAGGTGTTACATTCAAGCTGAAAAAGCACTAAGAAAAGCATAAACATATTAATGTGTCACACTATCAAATGGTCCTTGACTCTGCTTTCCATTTTGCTCCATATTGGTTCTCTGGGGTTATTTGTTACTAACCAAAGTCTTCAGGATTGGGGAGCTGATGACTTCAAACTGTGGCTGCTAAACCTGCTCATTAGGAAACATGAGCAGTGATATATGCCATCCAGGGTGCAGAAGGAGCAGAGCCACAAAACACTCAACTACAGCAGCAGGGTTGTGAACTTACAGCAGCAAAGGAGTAAGTAATCCCCAACCAGATGGTAGAGACTAATGGAGGAACAAACGTAAATGCCAGGAGAGCGAAGACTGGCAGAGTCAATGCAGCGCAGCCAACAGCAAAGACACCTCTCAGTCCAACGTAGTCCTGGCAAAGGAAACAAACAGAAGGCCTCTTGCAAGGGATACTCGCTTCCCACAGATCCTAGTAACGTGAGTGGCTGTGCAAAGTGGGCTGGCAGGAGTGGCAGTAACATGTCATTTCCTAGTTGTCAATATTGTAGCAGACCAGCTATTACTAGCTCCTCTTGCATACTCCTGAACCAAGACTGAAACACTTGTCAGAGAATCGGTGTCCAGTATTCATGTGAAATAGCAGGCTTTAATAAAGGGGGAGGAAAACCACACCATTATGCCCTAACAATTATGGAAATAAGCAAAGAAAGAGTTTTAACAAAACAGGGACGGATTACATGCCTTGTCCTTTCCCATCTACTTGCAAAGCTTATCCTGATTCTTTCTTTTGCAGTCTCAGACTTCTTAAAACATACCACCATTGGCCATGCTTTGATGCTACTGTAGCGCAATTAAGGGACAGAGGGAAAAATAGGTTAACATTATTTCTTGTAATTGAATTCAGACTAAAGTGCCTCTTGCAGTTTGCAAGGAATTAAAGGACTGCTTGTTCAGCAACACAGGCTAAATTCTTTTTGAGGGAGTTGTAACAAAGACATTTCAAAAAATTAGGAATAAGTTATCAGCAAGCACTTCTGGTTTTGGGTACTCACAATTAATATGCCAACTGCTGCAGAGAGAACAAGGGAGCTGTCGTACACTGCCCCAGCAATATAAGCAGCTGCCTGCTGGCTGTAACCAGAATATTTATCCTGGATAAACTTGCTAAAAATAAAAGGAAGGGGGGGAAAAGATGACATAATTAGGATTCTTGATCTGATTATTTTGACAGAATGTAAGTATGAGCACAAACATATGGACAGGAATGGTTTTAATGAGAGGACTTGTAAACAAGTTTGGTTCCATCTGGTTTGTAGTGCTAAGCCTTTGTTGTTTTAACTGGTGAACACCACAGAGAGGCTGGTAGCTTAAATGGACACTTTCAAGACGCTTCTGCAAGTACAGAGTAAAACTGCAGGTTAAAGTTGGGCATATGTTCAATTACAGCAGCACAGCTCACAAGCAGAAATTTGCTGTCACCTGTCCAAAACATAAGGATGGATTTTTTACATTCTCTTTGAAGAGGCAGAAATCATTACCAAATCAAGGGTGAGAATTCTGAGGGGCAGGAATAGTATTTTAAAATAATCCAGCAGCAAAGATCAGCATTTAAACTGAACACCTGCATTTTAGAAGTACTAGAAATTCCCCCTTGGCACCTTTAAGGAGACTTCTGGTTAAAGCATATAAACAACACATAAACCAAGTTTTGTTCTCATTGCCAGAAGTCAGACTTTCGCCTTTGTTAGGGACATGCAAAAATGGCATTAAAACTTACTCAAATTCTTTACAGAATTTACAGTCATACAGTCATAATAGCTTAGAAAGACTAGTTTATTTAGTGATCTTGTAGCTACTTAAACCTGGTTTGGCTACTTGCCTGGCTCCTTACTAGTAGCAATAATGAGCCTTTATAGCCTGTGCTGTCACCAAAGCATGAAACAAGACACTGTTCCTGAAAGATTTACTGGAACAGACTTAGCCAAAGAGCAATGGCCTTGGGACCATTATTTTTTCTGAAGCAGCACAGCATTTTTTGCTAGAAAAGGTGTGTGAAACGTGACTTTTGGTGACTGAAATTTTGCTCCACAGGGAGCAAAAAAAAAAATTCTGCAGGGAGGCAGAATTGCAGAAATGAGGATTCTGTGTGATCAATAGACACTGTTTTCAGTTAAAATGAGAGGGCAACTGATAAAAAGCCCGTCTCATTAAGGCCTTGATGATCCTTGCCATCTTGAATGTCTTTATTTTACTAAGAGCTCAACTCATACATTTGTTACAATGTTGATGACATTTCTTCAATCCTGATTTCACAGTGGCTTACTATACATCACTAATGAAATACTACCAAAATTTATTTTTTTTTTTACTGCAGGCCTTTGCTAATATAAAAGTTCATACTCATTATGTGATAGAAGCTCCATCATCCATAAACAGGAAAAAAGCAGCAAAATGACAAGTCTGTAGCAGAGCCACAGGACAGAAGTAGGAGTCCCAATTTAGTTGGGCAGGGTGCTGTTTTGTTTTAAGCAAATGAAGGCATAAAAACGGAAGTCTGCAAGCCTTGCAGTGGGATGCAAACGTTCCCTCACTTATCAACCCAGGATGCTGCAAGCTTAGCTTCGTTCCAAACACAGCAGACATGCAGGAACTGCAGGACAGAACTGCCCCAGGCCCATGAATCTAACAACCCTCGCAGCCCAAAAGACAGCCACTTTATTGGACTATCACAAAGGTGAAATGTCTACAGGCTATTTTTTAAATGAAGTATTTCTTCCCCTTCTCCCAAATCCTTCTGATCCTCCTTTAGCAGTGTTCCAAGCTTTAAATATTGGATGAATCATTTCCCTTTAAGTTATTTTTGCTTTCTTTCAGAAGTCTCCCTCACCTTTGAAGTGAAAGAAAGGTCAAAGAACCCTCATATACTTTAAATATGTGTTAAAGGCATGTTTCTCTGTGTTTCATGAGTGGAAGGAACAAGCGTACTACCCCCATATTTTCCAGACATCTAAAAATCCTGCAAGGCTCTGGTAGGCTCGTATCAGTGGGACTACAGCCACAGAGCAATACCTGGCATCTGCCACAAAGGGGAAGACTCCATTGTAGAAGAACATGATGGTGAGGACCAGGAGCCAGTAGCGAAGGGGAAGTCGACGGATGTCCTGAATCCGCTGCAAAGATAAGATGTGCCCTCAATCACCAGCAAACAGACTTCAGCTTCACACTGTCATTTTCTGCAAGCCATTGAAGGTCACAAAAAACTTAAGAAGTAACAGCAGGTAAAAGGGAATTGAAAGGCAGTTCATGTACCTCTAAGCAAAATTTGGCATGTGCTGACTTCCAAAGCATTCCTCTCTAACACCATTCAGTAAAGAAAACAAAAAAAAAAGAAGCTTTCTTTTTATTTTCATAAAGGTTATGACTGCAAAAGACTATTCTAAGCAGGGCCTATTAAGAGCCTACTCCAAAACCTTAAGTGAAACACAGTGGAAAGACACAGTATAAACAGGAGTCACAACACTGAGATACAGAAACCAGTAAGAATATTGTCATGAGAAGGAACCTAATAGATTTGAGTGCCATAAAAATTGCAACCTATTGCCTGTAATGCTTATTCCTAGACTAAAGAATGCAAGGAGGAATGGAAGATGAGGGCTGGCAAAAGATTGTTCAGTACTGACCAAATTAGCTGCTTTCTATCTTAGATCCTGTGAGCCAGTTCTATACACAAAATCCACTGGCTCAGAAAGTAATGCCATTCAGAGCGCTAATTCAGCTCTCTGGAAGGCTGCAAATACATAGGCTTGAAACAGAAAATTTACACTTGTCTGGTGGCTTGCAGATGCAATATCCTCAGATGTACCTGAAGAGCTGTCCTGCAAGATTTAACCAACTGGTGTATTTAATGCCCTCTTCTGGCCAGGACCAGCTCGTACTACTGCAGGCTGCCCTGCTCTGCAAAAGCAGTACACATGCACCCCATGCTTTCAAAGATTGAGGTGGAAAGCTGTCTGTGCACCACATACCACTTTTTTGGATTCTTGCTGGATAACCCCGTCCAAGCCCAGTTGCTTCATGCCTACTTTATCTAGTACACTGACTGTGAGGGCTGAAACAAAACCAAGCATGCAGAGCAGGGTACCTGGAAAAGACACAAGAGGTGTTAGACAACATCCACACCGCCATCCTCCATTTCTTTCCGGTGTTTTAAGTACATGGGCCAGACGTGGCCGTCAAAGAGACCCTCAGTGTGGAGACAGCTGAATGACAAAACCAACTGCAGGTAATATGCAGAATTGTCTATGACTCCAACTCCTGGCTTCTCTTAACAGCCTTCCCTACTGCAGCCATATAGTAGGGCTATTCACCTCCAACCACCCTGTCAGAGTCCTTGAGCTCTTTGTCCACTTCACTGGACTATGGCCAGAATGCCTTCTGGCCTGCATCAGGCCTGTGCATAACAAGCCCAAGGTTAAAAGAAGCCAGACATGAAGAAACTTCCATGGCCTCTGAGCAGGAGGGGTTATCACGCACAGACTAGTACTGGAAGTTATACCTCTCCATTTATGTGATGTACTGCTGTTACTACAGCAATATGAACTGTTAGCACGCTCAGCTCCAGAGAAGTGAGTCAGATTATGCTGGATATGCCAGAAGCAAGTTTGGCAACAGGCATCTGCTGCAGACATCCTTCTCTCAGAAAGAGATCTGCATCCGTTTGGTTTTCCAAAGAACCAAAACAATCTCTGTGACACAGAGACACTTTGTCTGATATATTTATCTCTTCATGGGCTACTAAAGTCGCTGTGCTGTGCTTGCAAATGCTGCCTAAGCACAAAACTAATAGTGTCAGATAGGATGCAACATGCCACGCCTGTCCCAATTTCTTCTCTGGAGAGCAATAGGTTTCAATCTCTGCAAGAGATTTATGTCACAGATGCATGCTCTTTTCCATGGGTGATGGCCCATACTCCTGAGGCAGGTCTCCCTAACATCACTGTTGCAGCACATCAGAGGACCTGAGTGCCACTACTTAACTGCACTGTGAAATCCCTTCCACATCATCCCTTCCACTAGAGACAGATCCCATCTCACTGCACAAAAGAGTGCAGAAACTCAAATCCTGTAAAGATTAGCCCTAGAACAGATTCACACTAAGAAACATGTAATTCAGATTCTGCTGCTTGCAGTAATTTAAACCTACGGTTTTCATCAGTCCACATGCAAGGTATTTTATGCTGAGACCAACACAGATACTACTACAGAACCAGCGTATTCTGCTAGCTAAAATACAGAATACCACATTCTTCTTCTGTTTCACTCTGAAGATTCCATTCCATGTGAGTAAACCTATATTAAGTACTGACTACCTGTGACTGCAGATATTAAGGAATCTCAAGAAAACTGTAGACAAAACTGTCAGGCCGACACTACAGCTTTAGAAAGGGTTTTTAGGCATCCATGAAGAAAACACCACCCCATTGCATACAGAAAGCAATGGGAAAAACTGGAAAATAATGCGTTTCCTCCTGCTAACTACACTATCTCTTTCAGGTACTTTTCATAACTGGACTAAACAAGCTAGCCTCAGGTCTAGAAAACAAAAGGCCAAAGCACCAAAGCAACTCACCTCCCCAGAGTGTCCACTGCATTCCAAACTTTGCCTCAAACTGCTGGGTGAAGAAGAAGTTGAGGACACTCCCCAGACGGGAGAAAGACAGAGTCAGTCCAAACGCCAGTGCCAGTTCCTTCCCCTTGAACCAGAAGGCTGTGATACGATTCTGCACAACTTGGAGAAAACAAAAATCCTCTCTTGAACAGACAGGCTTGGCCAAGAGCATTGCACAGAAGCAACAAACACAGCCTCTCAAGCTCAGGTGCCTGAGCTGGGCTAAGAGACCTCTACGCATCCCAAGTGGAGGTAGTATGTGTCAACTCTGCAGTCATTTTAACATGTACTAAATCAGGCTGGGACACGGGAGGTGAACTTATCCCTCAAATAAGCCAAGGAAGAATAACCCCAAAGGCATAGCAATCACATGTCAGTCCCCATCCTTGGGAGAAGGACAAACTTGTTAGAGGGGAAGACTTTTAAACATTTCGGCACATGTTAAATCCATGCAACCCTTCAAGGAGCAGTGTTCTTCTGTAGCACTGAAGGTTCCTGGTGCAGAGCAGGTGAAGCTGACTAGTAGGACAAGGGTCTAAGAGGCAAAATAGAAATGTATCATGACCCTCTGGTGAGGCGTAATTAAGAATGTGAATTCCTTACTAGTAAGTGACCCATTCCCAGAGCCAAAAAGCAGTCTTCCTGTTAGCATCATTGGTAGGAGGTATGGCGACCCCTTGAAATGTGAGCCCAGAGCAAAGATTGATGATCCCAGCAGAGTCAGAAGAGAGAAAACAAAGACACCAACTAGGGAGAAACAGAAAAAAAATACACAAACCTCAACAGACATGCTGAGGTCAGGACAAAAGCACTCTTTGTCAAAAAGCAAAAGAGCAACCTCACAACAGGCCAGTAAACCTGTGGGCTTCCAGCAGTTTACCCTCATTATTTTAGTTGTGGAAAGACTGGTCTCTTCATAAAATGACCTGGGAATCCTCAAAATGATGATGATATGTACCATAGTGGAAGGTTAAAGAGGCAGAACAACTCAGATAGAGGACTCTGAGCTCTACAGAGTCCCTGTTCCTGTCCTGAGCTACACTGCAGACTATGGCCTAGAACAAGCCACCTCCTTTGCTGTGCCTCTGTCTCCTCCTCTGTAAGATGTCTGCCTCTGTGATACAGAACATAACTGCATTTGCTGGGACTGCTGGGCCTTAGACTATGGCACATGCCAGAACAAATGTCAGAGCAGGGAACAGAACTCTAAGTAATCAGTTTGTCCCATCGAAAACAGGTAACACTATTCCTTGTTACATGTGTTTCAGAGGAAAGCACATTTACTGCATTGCTATGTAAATTCAGATAAGTCAGCAGTCAAAGGACAAAAAAAGTCTCAGCTGCCTTCATGGAGCTGCTCAACAGACAGTCACGTGCTCCACACACAGAGCTGTCCCTCCTCTCCCATCCCTCTGTGATCTTGCTGAAGTGGAACCTTTGATCATCCCTTCACACTGAAAGAACAGCCTGAAATCCCACTTCAGTACAAGAATAAATGAATCAATGCTTAGAACTTACAGCGATTTCCTAGTTTATCAATCAGGAATCCTGCCAGAATAACCACTACTGCATTTCTAGGAGAAAACAAGAACAGAAACATTTGTGTCTTGCTGCTAGGAAGCAACTAGCAAACTACCCTGCCCCCCCAAAGCAAGAGAAAAGTGACTTACGTCCAAGCATAGATCGCGTACAGCAAATTGTATTGTGCAGGTGTCATTCCCAAGCCTTCAACGCAGTCCAGTGTGCTATTATGCCCAGTGCTGTTACGATGGGTTCCATTGGGGCAGGTCAAGTTCTGTACAACAAGTCACAGAGTCAGTGTTAGGAAGCAGACACAGATGAAAAACCATGCATTCCTTTAAAATTGAAGTTAAGTTCTTGCCTGCTAGATTTCTACTACTCAGTTCCCACTTCCACAACCAGGAATTACAGGACTTGTGTCGTCTTGCAGGAAGCCAGCCTTTGCCAAATGAGAAATGACTGGCCATCGGCACATCACATCTTCCCTTTCCCTTCCTGTGGCAGTAGTGGCAGGGGCTCAGCACTTTTACACATTTCAGTCCACGAGAAAAGCCAGGAGACTGCACCATGAGGTTTATTTGATCCCTTAGTTTCTTGGCTATAGTTTAGCTTGATGTGACTCTTCGTTACATACTATAAAGTCTTAAGCAGTGTGTAAATATGAAACTTAGCAGTAGTCCATATTAATTCACAGCTATAAAGCATTTGCTGAACAGTAGGAAACTGGGAGTCCTGGCATGATTTAATGACACCATTGTTGCTACTGAAAAGCAACATTTCCTCGACTCCATATGATCAGGAAAAAAACCTAGATCTAGGATGCTAGGTCTTCCACACCAGTAGGCCCAAGCTTGATGTCTTGAATAAGCACAAGGAAAGCGTGAGTTTAACCACACAATTTTTATACAGCCATCATATTTACAAACCCCCTCAGATCTGCTGTAGTAGAAATGTCCACGGCTGTGGGGAAACAGCTCTCTAGAACAAAGTGCACTGCACTGCAAGCACTGGTCTTAGATGCCCCGACTACCACTGTACCGCTTGTGTAAGGCAGGTAGAGGCTAAATTCTTCAGAACAAAAACATGGTGAGAGCGTCAACAGATAAAAACCACTGTTTGCACAGTACCTAACACAGAAAAATATGGCTTAGTTTCATTACCCTATGAAGTTACCTAGGCAACAAAATATGACATAACCTTTGCTTTATTCCATAAATAAATAACTGACTCTTCTCCCACAGACCTACAGAAGTTGTGGAAGATCAAGGAATAAACACTGACCTATTTTTTCTCTTTTTACTCCTGTTTCCAATGACAAACTGCACCCAATTTAGCCAGCAGTTCACTGTCTGAATGTTATGGATTAATTGCATTAAAAAAAAAAAAAAGTTCCACGCAAGCTATCTTGCTATGGAAGCAGACAAAGAACAGGACAGTGGCTCTCAGCCTACACATGGTAATCCACCAGCATGAGTAAAACCATCTCTCTGAAGACATGAAACAACTGCAGTAATGACAGGTAAATGAGTCTGGTAAGGATTTCCGTCAGGTAGTCAGGAATTCAGGTAAGAACTGTGGAACTCCAGCATCACTAGAGAAATCCCAGAAATCAACTGGGATATCAGTCTGTACCCTGAACAGTGGAATGTTCTAGCATTTGAGAATATGATCTCCTGTGATCTCCCTGCAGGGCTCTGTCTTTTGGGTAGCAAACAAATGCGTGACGTGATACCTGCAGTACCAGGAGGTTTGGATTTGAAGACCCAGCAAGTCTTTTCTAGTCTCTGATCTCCAGCATCACTAGTCTTGCAGTCCAGTGCAGGTACTAAAATGGTCAATGCTACCTATCTGCTACGTGCAGAGTGGTGTGAATGCTGTTCTGACTCTGAACTCCATTAAGCACAGCAAAGAGCCGTTTGGACGGGGAGCTGGCAATCACTGACCAAGGCCGGGTTTGAGATCTCCAGTTCTCCGGGCAGCAGTGAGAACTCCAGCCCCACATGGCTTGTCCCGGCTTCACGCACCTTCCTCGCAACAAACACGCCAGTCACAACCCCCCACCCCAGCATCTGGAAGATAAGACCCTGGAGCACGGCTCCCACACTGGCACCGTGGGAAGAGGTGTGGACACACCACAGAGGCCTCCGTTCTGCCGGTTCTGCTTTTTCCCTCCCGCCCGCCCGCTGCCGAGCGCCCGCACCTACCCCCTGGAACTGCTCCTGCAGGACGCTGGGGATGTCGAAGCAGAAGTAGGAGCCGAAGGTGAGGAGGCAGTTGAAGAGCAGCACCGCGAACCTGTACGAGGCTGCGGGGCAGAGAGGACGGACCCACCTCGCACCGCACCCCGTCACCG
>Ga0065711_1033036_pt1 | contig 26227 bp, 12 predicted proteins | sample Hoacrofraction12_FD_59098 | JGI IMG/M metagenome (GOLD analysis project Ga0065711, IMG submission 59098) | Hoatzin crop microbial communities from Cojedes, Venezuela - Epithelial fraction 12 v2 (version 2) | ecosystem: Host-associated > Birds > Digestive system > Esophagus > Crop | place... | reverse complement strand
CTATGAAGAAAGGTGAAAGAAGATCTTTATGAAGGAACATACAACAAATAGCTTTATAGCTTGCTTATAAATTCAAGTTTTTAAAAGTTGGTATGTTTTATTTTTTTTAAAAAACAAAACAAATCAAACACCCTGATTGAAAGAGAAGTAGTAGGTTAGCTTTATTGGTTGCCAAGCGAAATTTATGTTCATTTTGTCTTGCTGTGTGCATATTAATTATGTTTCTGGCTGTTGTTATTTTCCTGGATGTTAGTCAGTATAACCTTGTTGAGTTCATCCTTTTGTCAATGATTTATTAACTATGAAGAAAATGGCTGGATGACCTCAGAGAACTTTATTAATGTAGTATGCTTTTTCCTTTTGTTTAACAATAGAAGAAAGATAAAGAATATAATTTGACTAATTGCTAATTTGCTTATCAATGTCTCTTAAAGTTATGGTGTTGAAGTATTTGTTTTTGGAGGCTGTTTCCAATGTGATATCTTGCAAACATCTTTTATCCAGAGAAGCAGAGGTTGGAAGAGAGGTTTCTGAGATAAATTTTCGAGCTTTTTTATCTCAGGCAGTGTCACAAACTATTTGCATACCTATAAGAAAAATGATTTCTCAGTGTAAAGAACATTTTCAGATGTACTTCTTTTTATCTAAATCAACATTAAAATCCTCAGGAATACTAGGATTTTGGAATAAATTCAACAGAAATATAATGATACTATATTTTGAACTGCATTTTTTAATTATTGAAATACATTATAGATTACATGAGAATCCATATAACTATTTTTCTGTTCTGACACGATTTTAGATATAATTTAATGACACTTTGTGTCTGCGTATAGTTGAGATATTATTCTGTTCAGTTTAAGGCCTTGATTAAAATTGTAAGAACAACTGACAGCTCCCCCTTAGCACCTTTACTAGACAGATCTAAGAAAATACAGGCTTTGCCATACACATCTAGAAAATTATAGCATTGGTACTCTTCAAAAGGTTATGGATGTTTTCTCATACGATATTTATTAGTCATATCCTGAAACTGCAATCCACAGTGCCAAGTTGACCCTCACAGATAACTGTGCTGAAAGTGATGTGTGTTCCATCTCACACCAGTCACATGTAGCAGTGGCAGCAGGCTTAAATGTTCAAAGGGTGCTATTTTTAGCCAAATTCTGGATTTTGTTGTTGTATGTTATCATTAACAATTCATGAAGCAATTATTGAAACTAATAAACTGATTGCAAGCTAGAAAAATGAATTGATTAATATGAAATGTAAAATGGAATAGTGATGAGCTCATTTCCATTGTAAATAATGGAAAATAAATCCAATAAATATCTGCCCTTTCAACTGCAAATGAAATGAACTCACCTCCAGATCAGTCCATGATAGTTAGCCATAACTGACTTATAGAGGTCTTTTTAAGACAAAGTTAACAAAGAAGTCACATTTTGAATATAACTTGTGGCACCTTCTGCGCTGGCCCACCACCTTGCACAGATTGGAAGTGCATATGTTTAATCGTGATTCTGCTTTCAGTGTGTATTACTCTACCTGGATCATCTTAACTCAGAATTTTCTCCCCATCTTTCTACACCTCAATTCCACTTTATGGCAGACTTGAGGAAAAACAAGTTGTTGTTGGAGGAGGTCTTTTTTTCCCCTCATGATGATACAGCTGGACAGGACCTGCTGCTAACCTTCGCTGATAATCTTTTCAGCTGGAAAATGTGCAATTTTATGCATCTTTTCTGTATAATAGTAACGCAGGCAAGACAAAATATGAAGAGTAATAGATCCTATCTCTGCTCAGTGACAATAGAGAAAATTAAGGGTGGAAAAGATATATGTAGGCAGAGTTAAAAAGTCCTGGAAGAGAATTAACAAGAAAATAATTCCTGATTGTTAAAAATTTCAAGATGCAGACTCACATTGTTAAGAATTTTGAGTGTTGCTGTTACAAGAGACAATGGAATGTACAAGGGAACAAAATAATTTTGATTTATTAGCTCTTATTCTGGAAGATAACTTCTTCCTGTGTTGAAAGTTCCTGTACTACACCAACCCCAGCAGTGCTGAAAATTAGCTACTGCATGAGTGTTTGCTGTGTAGAATTGTCTACATGAAATCATTCCTGTTGCATTAATCTTCTATATGACTAGATATTCTTCTAGAATATGTTCCAAATATTTATCCTATTTATCAGTTTGTATTTGGTCTGATGCTTGGGCAGAAATTTGGGGTTATTTTTCCGGCTTCATACTAAGTTGATTGTACATTGTTCTTCTTTTTAGGAACGTTTTCTCATATGCATTTAACATATTTTATTTGTAGAACAGTTAATTCTCAAGTCATGACAGTTAACACCATTAGTCATGCCTAATTTAAAAAAAAACCAAACAAACAACCAAATCCATAAAACTGTAATGAAAATGTTTAAATATTCAAACAATTCAGTAAAATTCAGTCAGGGTTGAATCATAACCTGACCATCCATAAGACATTTAGATTTTTGTGTCTCTTGATTACTCATGTCATATACAAAACAGTTCCGAACCAGTTGTTACTTCATATTTTCTTGGGCCTACATGGATTTAATCAACATTAATTACACTACAAGTCTGTCAGTGTTGACCTATTTAAATACAACAGGATGTGTTTTCAAGGCACCAGGCCAGAATTACAAGCCATCTTAAGTTCCCCTTGGCTCTTCTCTAAGATATGTGTATTTCCACAGAAGAGTCACTGACATGAGGTCTCCAGTAAATTGGTATCTCACTATATACACACCTCAACTGGTCTGTATGTACCATAAACAAACTAATGACTCATTGAGTGTCAGTTCATGTGGTTAGTAGATATCATATATTTAAATTTCTTCAGTTTATTCAAAAGCATGGCATACGGCCACTGAAATATGACACGGGTCACTCACTGTTGTGGGTTACAGTTTTAGAATTTAAAATGAAATCTGATTTCTGTGGTGAATTTAATTAACAGACTCTATTCTTAACTAATAGATGTTTTTTCTTTGGCACTTTCTTTACTGGATTCTCGTTCTTCTGATGACTCATAAAAATAACTGTGACAGTGCGAATCACCGAATAGACATGGAGCACCATGTTTGCCAAATATTATCCTTAAAGCAAAAAGAATTCCATGTGTAACTACAAAAATCAGGTATTTCTCAAATTATAAGGGAAATACTTTGCTCCAAGGTAGCTTCATGGGGCACCATCTGGTTTCACAAATCCTCAGAAGTGAGATTTTCCTTGAATAAAATTTATCCAATCAACTTCTGTGAAAGCTGTCTATTGTAAAAAATCCTTCATTATCGTATTCATTCAGTGTTCCTTGGTAGTCTAGCTGAGCCTGGGTGCAAACCCCAGATTCTTTTCATACTAAAAAGATATGATTCTTGATTTCAGTGCTTGGTTAAGCACACTGTTTTACAGCTTGAACCTCCATTTCTTTCTAGAAAACAATTTCAAATGGCAAACAACTTTTTTAACATTTTACTTTTGTTGAAGGATTTCTTTCAATTTCCACTGCCCTTTTGCCTAGAATGTGAGTTTAACAACTCAAACTTCTGGAACCCAACAGAGAGTATTTTAAATATTCATTTTCAGGCAATCTAAACTGTAATGCATCTCTATTTAAGATGGATAACTGATACAAAGTATGCCTTAAATGGTGATCTTTGCATTTTAAGCCACGGCCCAGATTTTTTCCTATTAATTTATAATAAAGGCTCTGGAGCTGTAACAAGAGATACTGGAAAACAGGTGACATAATATTTCAGAGTAATTTTAGTATTTTATTTATCAGAAAAAAAGGTTCCAAATTGTTGTTCGTATAGGTGTATATTTGCCCTCAGACATCTGGTGGAACAAGTTAAAGCATTTTGCTATTTAAAGTGTGAGTAGATGGCTGGATGGCTGTCATTGGATCGTCTTAAGGATGAAGGTTTTGCTTTTTAAAGGAAAAGGAATAGAGGTCAAGGTGATGTCTTGCTAATTATATACACTGCCTTGTACATTCTGATATATCATCAGTATCAACAATGAAAATGTATTTTAATCTTGTATGTAACGGGAAGGAAAGCTTTGTGAAATTTATTTATTATTTTATCCACAGCAAAGCATTCATTTCTGATTGAAACCTTTACCCCAAAATAGCACTGAAATGATATGGAAATTGAGCCTCTGGAAAGTCTGGCCATCGTTTACCCCTCTTGCACACGTAAGACAAGCCAGAAATCTCCCTCAGAGGAGGCTTCCCCAGCCTGGCATCTGACAAAGAGAGCAGTATTTTGTGCTCTCAGGACTTCACTGCAAGTCTTCATATAGAGAAGACAGCCAAATTAAATATTTAAAAAACATTAAAACATTAAAAGAAACCAATGTGATCTGGAACAGGCACTGTTTAAAAAAGATGTAGTAAAATATAGCACCTTCTGCATTTTCAACAAATTTTAAAAGAATACCAAATATTACTACTGAAACTTAGGTCTAACGTAATTTTTCTGTATTCTGTTTTTTTTTTTTTTTCCAATTAGGCTTCAGACCTCTGAGGTGAACACAAATTGCATAAAGAGGAAGAAAACAGTGATCCTGTTATGTTCTGCCCCCTAGTTCCAGTGAGGGTCTGTCACTTGTTCGGCACTGGTGGTTGTTTCTATGGTAATTTGTCCTGATGCGCAGAGGGGAAGGGAAGGGTACCTCTGTTGCAGGAATAAGGCTTCTCTCTGCTTCTGTCAGTGCTGTCTCTCTCAGATAATTTAACGCACAGGCAGTAACTATTACAGCAATGGCACACAATAGTTATTTGTTTGACATTGGTGCTTAAGTGAGGTTGTGGTAGACACAGTCCTCGGCATTTATAAGAGGCTCTTTCTGCACAGAAGAGCCCACATCCTAAACAAATGAAGCAGAGAGGGAAGAAGGAGCACTAATATCTTAATTTTGCAGGTGGAAAACAAGAACAGAACTTGTCATTTGCTCAAGATAACTTGTGAAACCCATGGCAGTGGCAGTAACCCAGGTCTCCTCAGTCTCCGACCAGCATTGTGCACGTAATATTTTCTTCCTCTTTTTCAAAATTGTTTCATAGCTGCCTGCACTAACTTTCAGATTCCAAAACCTCCAGTGATGTCCCCACGAAGAAAAAAGGCTCATTTTTTCAGCTTTTTGTGTTTAATGTTTCAAAACATTAGGCACTCCCTAGCCCTTATTCACGCCCTGCTCATGCTAGTGAATATCAGAATAGACTGTAAGCAGGGAAACTAAGTTAAACCAGTGTAAAATGCATGGGAGTTAGTCGTTCACTGTTAGGCCAGGATAGCCCAGCAAGTTTTCTCAGTACCAATACACAGTTTTAATTTGATTTCATCCACCAATGCTAATAAAAGAACACTCCAAGGAGAGAATTTAAAATTAATTACAATACTTTCAAAGATGAAAAAGAATCTCTGTGTGTCAGTCATTCTCATGGAGCAAGGAATAATGAAAATAAAATGCACAGAGGAATGAGTTTTCTATTGTCAACGATAAAAGTGATAATCGCCCTGAGCCAAAGCAAAATGACAGATGAAAGAAACCTATAGAACATCGCCTGAGGGAGCTCCTGAGGCCGGCGCTCAGTACCACGTATACACATGCTAGACTGATATTTAATGAAGCTCTGGTTGACTCTGTAATAAATGTTGAAGGCTCTCTGGAGCATCAAACATCATTTAACACCGCTAGAAGCAAATGCTTTATTTTTGTTTGGTGGTGGATGAGGGGGCATTTTTAATAGTGTTTTTCAGCTTTTTCAATGAATAAATTGAATTTGGAAGAAAGGAAAAATCCCTTTATGATTCATAGAAAATGCATTTGTATGTAGTCTTTGTAACATTTTTATATATGTAAAATGGAAGAGGAAATGCAGCAGGGGTAGCCTAATGTGTTAATGAGGAAAATTAGACTGGTTTTGAAGTCTCTGTTATTTATGCTAGCTAGAGAGTAGTCTGACCCTTCTGATATAAGGAGTAGCCAAGAGATTTCTAAATCATGTCTGTATGGTCTGTTGTCAAACAGCTGAAGGTGAAAAAAATTGAAACAGATTCTCACCCATGATTTAATATGGATGTGGTGATTGTACTGTATAAGTGTATCTTCTATAGACCTTTGGGACTGTACAACAAGACCAAGCCAGTAAATAACGGTTCATATTATATATTGGTAGTAGTGCTGAAGCCCATAGCACTGAGAGGCAGTTTTATCTTAATCAAGTTATGTATGTACCTTTTGTGGCTCTCCAGAGACATTTTTTGAAGTTAACTTCACTACATCAGCTTTTGCCCAATTGATGGCCCAAATTATGCCTGAATTTCTTCTCCCCTCCCCCATTTCTTTCTAGCACACTAATTTCACTGTTGCAAGAATCAGTTAAGGCAGAATATGGTTTAATACTGCCTCAACAAGCAATTGGTATTATTTCCATCTGTAAGGCTCAAAATGTGTGAACCTCCTGGAGGTGTAATACTAAATTCTTATATCTGTTTTTTGCTACTTTGCCCAGGCGTGCTGTGTGTTAAAGGCACGAACAAAAAGGATTCAGGAAAAAAATAATGATATTGACCATTGGCAAGTGACAGCCCATGTTTATTATAATGGGAAAAAATATATGAGTATAAAGCAAGGAAACACTTTGAGAGGGATAAGGCCTGACTTAAAAACACAGGTGTCTTTCTACCGTTCAGCTGTTTGATGTATTAGGAAGAGTGGGAAGACAGTGCTCTATTAGGTTGCTAACCTGGTTTTCAGAAAAAGCTGCAGAACTCTGTTTTGTATTGTTTTGTTAATGGAGGAGAAGTTTTATAGTAATTTCTATAGTAATCATTACACCACTGGTCCTTTTAGCTGTTTATTTTGTGAATTAAAATAAGAATCAGTGAAAACCAACCAGGATTTCGGAAAAAAAAAAAAAAAATCTCGGAGATGATTGAGTACAAAATTTGGAAAATTATACAGAAAATTCAAATAAGCAAGAAAATATTCCCTTAACATTTAAAGACACAAAAAAGTGTCTTTTGGGAACACATCATTGAAACTGGAAAACTCTTTTTCAATATTTATTGTCAAAAGAAATAGAAAGTTTGCTTTTTTTTCCAACTGGTGAGAAATGGCAGGTTTCCCAAAATTACTCAGATACAGTGGAGAATGTTCTGGTATTCATATACATACTGTGTGGTATAGTAGTATGAAACACAATCTACACAGATGGTAATTTATTAAAATTATCACAACAGAAACATGACTTACCTGTTCTGTATAGCTACAGATGTTACAGTTATAGGAATACTTATACCAGAGATGTTAAATAACATCAGGGGAATGAAAAGGTGTTACACAGGCGGTAATTTTTTATCATTTCCTATCTGGAAGATTTTGATATTTTGTGTTTATTTTCAAAGTTTTTAGACAAAATTCTTGGGTCCAAGTATATTCACATGAGGCAAACTCTAAAGTTTTTTGTTGTTGTTGTTGTAGATAAAGAAAGGTGACAAGTAATGAAACTTGCCCCAGAACAGGTCTGTTGTGAAACCAGAATGAATGTTGTAGAATATTTGGGAGGCCATACCATTACTATTTTTCAGCAAGCCTAAAGATAAATACTTTTCACATATAATTGATTTAGTTTTATACATAAAGTTTATCCAAATGATGTAAACATTCTTTTTTTTTTTAACTTCTTTCTAGTTCTAAGTGACTTCTAAGAGAAAACCTATTCCCAGCTGGGCTTTTCATAGACAGTCTTGGGTTTCTTCTCCCTCTCCAAGGTATATCTATAGTTTTTTAATATGGCTTTCTCGGCTGAACTGCTAAGCAGATCTTCCCTTCTTTGCCCCTGAGAGCTTCAACTCCATGCATTCTTTGTGCAATTAACTTACTGCACATTTATAACGTTGTAGCAATGATTCATTCTGTAAAGAAAAAGAATCAGCCAACTGTGAGGTCACGGTTTAGTTTAAAGAGAGAAAGGAAAACATTTGCTTGTCACGAGCAATGAGACAAAACAATTCTTGGTCCAGAAAACCAGTGGCAGAGAAGAAAGATCATCTTTATACATTCAAATGCTGTTTGGTCACAGTGGTCCTGATTACAGAGAAAGGAGGAAAGGGAAGGTCTAGTACCTTATTTAGTATAAATTCATTTTTGTCTAATGATGATTTTACCTGATTTAGAAGTCCAATGAACGGGGTGCAATGGAAATGGAGGCCAAATTTGAGCCATAGGACTGGAGTGCTGAAGAGAAGTAGGGTAAAACTTGTGATACTCCTAGTGATCATGGTGTGTTTTTAGTGAAGAGTGTCAACAGTCTGCCAGAAATAGGCTTCCGCAGATTCCACTTTTGCAGCTGATGTAACTTTTCTGTCGATTCTGTGACCATCTTATTAACTAAAAGGAGTGACTAGATGTATGCACCCAAAACAACTTACTAAGCTGCTACTGTATTATAATGTTGCTGCAGTCTTAGACAAGAGATAGGAATAACCTACCATTTTCCCTGCCTAGACTAATTAGACATGGATAGGAAGAATATCAGTAAGCATAACTACATGCAGTTATTTTTGTTTCCAAGCAAATCTGTAAAAGAATTGATCATGGCAGCTATATTTTATGTGTCTTTAGAATTACTTTTTCTCCCTTCTTGTAGTTTTTTAGTTACTATTCTCACTAAATGTAGCAGCTTTATACTGCTAAGGCAGTCCAGATAATATGTTATTGAATCTCCTGCCAAATCTATTAAGAATTCTCTCAGTGTATTGCCAGTTCTAGAGGTTGGAATTTGGGTTTTCACTTACTTCAGTTAACAGTTTGCCTACTGCCCACATAGAACACAAAAAAGAAAGAAAATCACCCATATTATCCTACAAGAAATTTTTTTGTATGACTTAGGTAGAAACTATTATTAATGTTCTTCTAAAAGAGACATAACTTCCTTCAGTGAATAATGCATAGTAGCAGGACCACATTGCTGGGTCTCAAAATTCCTTACACACAGTTCATTTTAAGTCCTCTGTGCCATCCTGAAAATGTATTAGCATTTCTAGGCATTGAAACTGGTTGAAAAATTATATATAGAGTGTGCAGAAAAAATTCAGAGTAGTTGTCATGACATGGATGGGCATGGCTGAGACTGCAGCAATTTTAATGCTTCTGTATAATCACCAGACATTAGATTTCCTATTTCAAACATAAACTGTGTGGGATCCCTTCAATCCCATCAAAAGGCCTGATAGTTTTCCAAATAATAGTCTTTCCCACAGCAGTAACTAGGAACACATCATTCTGGAAACATGCATAAATTTAATCGTGGGTAAGTTAGGGCAGAGCAACAAATCTCCAAGAATAGTTTTCAGGTGTTGGAGAAGCACATTTCCTTTTTATCCCTGATGAGCCTTCCCTTCCATCAGGCTTACTTCCCTCTGCATGTGGAAACTTAAGTCCTGCTTCAGACACAATATGGGATAATTGAATTAAACAGTGACAAGCTTTCCTTTGTGTTACTACATTATTGCTTATTTTTATACACCGGGACCAGAGAAGCGCCTGTAGCACCTTCCTCAGCTATCACTGAGGGAATTTTATTCTGTTTCTGAACAAGCACGTAGTTTGCATAAGCTAAACATAAGTGTACCGATCCAGGGTGGAAACTGAATTTAAAAACAAGAGGTCAGAAAAAAACCTAGCAAAGTGTTGCCAATATTTTAACATGGAGATCCCAGGAACAGGTAACCTATCATACATGATATATGTTCAAAGGCCTTTAATGTCTTTTTGTTTAGCCGTGATGCCCTCCTTGTGCTTGGAAGAGCTCTGTATCAACAACCTTAATCCTTGCACTGCCTCTGCAGATGAAGTTGTGACTGGGATTTCCTCGGAGCGGTGGAGCTGGGCAGCTTCCCCGCCACAGTCCCATGCTCAGGCAGGACCCACCCCATGAAGGCCTGCAAGGGTTTGCAAAACACCTTCTCCCCTCCAGAGAAGTGATACTGCTCTGAGCTTGACTCTTCTTGCCTGCTGACCAACCACAGGCACTGGTGCAACACCATCACTTGGAGCAGAATCAGCAAAAAGCTTTGTATGAATCTGCCAGGTAAATTCATGTTCATGGGTAAGTTTATTATATACTTTTCTTCTGGCATGCGACCATTTCTTCAGCTTATATTTTTAAATGTTTTTCTGGTATTCTTCTAATGTTGCATAACTTCTGCTGGAGGCAGTGACTAAACTCACAAGTGAAAAAGCACACTTCCCAAGAGAAGATGATATGCAAAACCAATATATACTATTTGGAGTACTACTGGGAGGGGTTACAGCATATCATAATGTGTAATTTATCAACTAAATTGAAGCAGTACAGTCTACTCAAAATTTTCATCTGATCTATATTACACTCTGAAGCTTTCATTTCACTTTTAAAGAACAGACTTAATTTTAAGAAATAAAATAGATGTCCAAAGTGTGGAGACTTCAGACAGACCTTTTGTTAAGGCAGGGTCAAACAATAAGCTTATGGAAAGTGGATGTCTGCATGTAAGTGTGAATTAAGGAAGCAAGAAAAATATCTGTAACACTGGCAAACAAATATGAGATTTCAAATTGTAGTGACACTTATAAAACAATGCTGTTATGTGTTTGAGTGATTGCCTCGCAGTGAATTTCTGCATAAATTTGCTCGGTTTGTAAATAAATGTTAGCTTTTCTGTCCTCTCTAACAGCTTTTGATTCAGGCTGGGGTCATACTTTTTCCAGCAGCAGCTAAGATTTTTGAAGAGGATATTCCATGATCTTCCGTCACACCTGGACATACTCTGCCATCAGATAAAACCCTTACTGCTAGGGCAACCATGCTGCCAACAGCCATCGTCTTCAAGGTGGAGACGATGGACCTGGAAAACAATATTTTTATTGAGAAGAAGCCATGGAATGAAGCTGCTGGGTGCTGTGAAGGTAATAGTGTGGCCCTAGGAGTGCTGAGGTGTTCATCCTCTTTTCACAGACCAGGAGGAAACTCTCTGGCTTGCAGGCTGCAGAAAGCCCTGCTTTCTGAGAGGACAATGAAGGCAGCCCTAGGAATTTGTTTTCTAATATTGTCAATTTGGTGCATGTTTAGAGAGCTGAATCACTCATATTTTAAATCAAAATAAAACATTTATTTGATGTTGCGTTTTATTTGTATTGGAATTGCAAAATACCCCACGATATGCTTTGTTAAGAATACTGCACATTAGTATTAATATTGTTGTTAGCAACAATAATGATCAAAACTTGCTTCTCAACATAGAGATGCATGCTATGTTATTCAAACACGAGTATAAAACTGCACGTGTAGATACATGCTCAGACTGCAGTGCATGATATTACTTGTTCCTGACATTTTCAGAAAGACACAAGTAAAATGTGAATGGTAGCTGTGAAACCCTTAAAATTTTATGATGCATTGAGAAAGAGCAGAAATACAAATGCATTCACTAAAATTTACATTTCAGACTAAATTGAAATAAAGTAATTTACAGTCCTCCTCATCATCTTCATAAGCTGGGAAAAGATCATATTCATACACACATATATATAAAAATTACAAAATATACATGGGCCCTTCGAGTGGGATGTAGAGCAAGAAAAGCCTCATGAGGATCAATATTCTAGGCGAGCAAATTGATGCATATGAACAGAGAAGCTGCTCATTTTCAGATCTCCTAAGGGAAGAAGTTTTAGACAATTATATGACAAAAAGACCTTTTAGGATCTATGAAAAAGCACTCCAAAATGTCAAATGCATAGAAGCCATGCTCCACCTGCAATGATAAAAGCAGTGCATTCTGTAACCTTTCTAGAAACAGATTTACTAAACACATTAGCTTAATTTTACAGCACTGTAAATGTCTATTGTACTGTACAATTAGGGAGCTGTGCTGAACAAATACTGGTGTCCTGCTATATGTCAGAGTGTTGTGGGACGCTTCTAGGATTTCCTATGGAATGAAAATGGTAGGCAGGTCATATTTAGAGGACGTCAGAGGGGACAGCCCTATCAGGGGCAATTATAAAGGGAGGCTGACCAGAATTTCCTAACTGGGGGGGTTCTTGCAACTTGCTACTTTAAAAACAGGTAGTCTTCCAGCCCACATATCCCCTCAAAAAAACAAGCAAGTGGCACGTTGTGGCTTTTACCATGATAGCTTCATCTATATCTGAGTTAGATACCTTCAGCTCCGGCACGATGCTGTAAGTAGCTAGGCATCTGAGGATAGTACTGCCAGAATTTAGCATGTCATACTTGGAACTGCAAAAGCAGAATTAATTTTTTACCACATTTCCGTTCCCTCCTCCATAACTCTTTTTTATGGAGACAATGGGACAATTTTGGAGGGGCAGGAAATTATGCAAGTGCTTCCACCCAAAACAACACCCCTGTTCTCGGGGTAGGAGAAATCTGCATGTTTGGATCTCCCCCGGTAGTGGAAGGGGCTGAGGGTGTCATCCAGCCAATTCCAGTCTGCTTTGAAGGCCACCAGCTACCACCATGGGCTTCTCCATGGGTCTGCTTTCTCAGCCCTCAATTCCAGGATTTCAGGTGAAAAAAGGCAGAGCGGTGCCTGACTTGCAGGCTCCCAGGCGAGCCAGCGGGCACGGCTCAGGCACAACAGAAACAGAAACTCACAGGATCCTGCACAATGTTCTTGTCAGATAATGCCTCTCAATTTAGCCATACAGCATTTTCCAACTTTAGCTGATGGAGCTGGGCAGCAGTTCATTAGAAGGCTTAAAACCAGCAGGTTTTGGCTTAGATCATCACATGACCTGTCAAGTCAAGCACCCTCTAACTATCCAGAATATATTGTCACACAGTTTATGAAGAAAGAGCAAAGCTTTGAAAAAAATAGATTGTCAATTCCAAGATACGAAAAGGGTTCATATACTCCAGGTGCATAAAATAGCCACGTTATGTAGAAAGTATACTTCCATGGATATGTTTTTTCTTCATAGAATAGAACAGGAGTTACAATGCATAATGAATCAGTATACCACATTTTGGAATGTACATTCTGGTCTTATATATTTATGATATGTTTATTACTGGTAGAGGGTGTATTCCTTTTCAGATAAGCCTTTAGCATCAGCCTCCTAAGGCAAAGCGTGATGCTATTAATACCAGATTTTGACTTCAGCTAAATAATATGAAGAAACTGTAAAAAGCACTATGAAATGCCTGGGGTTCAAGTTCCAGTTCTCTGTAATACTGATGGCGGAGTTCTGACTTGGTAACTTTCCTCTTAGACGTGTGTCAATAACTGACAGAGGTTGGTATATAAATGCATACACAAATGTAGGTGAACCATGGGGATATCTGACCATAGGTATAGCTATGGAAAATCCCAAGCCATATTCCCTAATTGCTGCAACATGAGAAAACAAGTAGAGGTAGTTGCAAACAGAAGGAGCTCTAGTTCATTTGCTTGGCTAAAGATGTTATGAAACTATGATGCCCATCACTGCTGCCTGCATTATGCCCCACCGATACCTAATCACAGGAGTAACCTGATGAGCTGAATCTAATGGTTGCATTGGGTTTATGATGGATTTGATTTTATGTGTATATGAAATGTAGAAACGTAGGTTATATTACAGAATGATCAGCAGCAAATCTCAAATAACTTTGGCTTCTTGATCGTCCCGGAACTGTTCTGTCCTGAACTCCCACCTGCCCCAGTTTCCATTAGAAATGAAATTGTCATCTTAAACTTACTAAATTTTATTTGACGAACCTGATGAAGTGTAAGTTGCATGACATCAGAGTCTGTGAGTAACTTACTACAGAAATGCTGAGGTGCTGAGTCAGTGCTGAGAATCATTATGTCTTTTTCCTGGAAAAGAGACTGACCTTAACTGCCTTTCATATATATACATGTATAGATACAAACACACGTATATATCTTTTTTTAAAGTTTAGTTTTTATTCTTCTTAATGTAACATTGAATGACAATAGCTCTCTTTCCTGTCTAATGAACAGCTAGCAGCTTCTGTTTCCTGCCTCAGTGTTTATATAAACCAGAGGAGGAACAAATTTAACATGGCTTTCGCTTTATTATTTTAGGCTTCAGACTTCGAGATCTCCTGTGTCATTAAGACTGTCCACCTTGTTTCAATGTATTTCTTTCTGAGTTCATATCCATATGATGCCAAGCTAATGTGCAACTACAGATATGTCAGTTGCTTTTGTTCTCTTCTGTTCACCGGCACTGCAAAAGTCTTTAGTGTGAGGATAAGAAAACAAAACAAACCTGTCTGACCATTGGGAAACTTTCTAGTTGTGAATACAGTTGCCAATTCTGACACAGCCAGGGAGAAAGACAACTTCAAAATGTGTTATGTCTGGCTGGGATGAGAGCCAGATTATTAACAGGATGACTTGTTTTGTGAGAGTAAGTGAAAAATTCAATACCACCTATGCTTTTCATCCCCTCTCTCAGTTCTGATGCCTGGAGTCTTTGAGCTGATATTTGATTATTTATGAATGTATAATAACCAAATAGTGGCACTAAACTGAGAGACGTTATCTTCATGGTTGACATAGAGGCTACACAACTGCCCGTTTCTCCTGTTTTTTTTTAATACACTTGAATGACAAGCTGCTGATAAAAATAAATACTTTGTGACATGGGAAGAAATATGACTTGAGGGTGTCAGTGTTGGAATGAATATCACAGAGGTCTTCCATCACAGCGGTTAAATGTGGAATGGCATCTAAAACTGCACAGCTCAATAAGTGGCCATTATGAAGTCTATGTCTGTAATCAGGGCACCCTCTCTCTGGTATTCTAGCTGTGTACGTGTATGAAGGCAAAATACTTCTAATATCTGAAATTTGCTGAACCTGAGCCTTGGCTTTCAGACCACAGTGGATTATTTTCAAACAGGTTGTCTTCCTAAATCAATTTTCTTCTTACTTTGTTGGATTATTTTCACACTGTTTATCTAACACTGTATTATTAAGCCTTACTTTCTGAATTTTGGTTTTGAATTAGTTTCATGTAGGAAATAAGAGTTTTAAAAAAAATTTCATTCTGTACGAGTACTCTGTAAATGGTAAGTGTATGTGCAACAGTATGAAAGCATGCGTGGCACCACAATTCAAAAATTATTTGAGGTGACACACTTTCCCTTGAATTCACTATTTAGTTTCTATTTTATAAAAAAAGTACCAAATGATGATATTTCCATTGTATAAATAACCAATAATTCATTTCTCTCTGTCAGTGGAAAACAATGAATTCCTAGTAATGTGTAACATTGTCTACACTGCTTTTTATCTGGATCATTTCTTCCATTTTTAACAGCGTCCTGCCTCCAAATACTGAACTTTCTCTACAGTTTGTATTTGTTTTGAAAATACTTCCCCTTTGTTCCAATGAATTGCTTGTATGCAGTGCATATCTTTTTATTCTTCCACTCTTCTGCTTTGATTCAATTGTTTTAATTTTTAATGAAGATATATTAATAGTTTTAGGGGGTTTTGGAAATTGCATTTTATCTTTCATGGAATTTGAGGAGACTTATATGGAATTTGCATTATTAATGCTGTTATTATTACTATTATTATTAATTCTCCCTCTTTTACTGGTATACTTTTTTTATTTGAATCATCAACTTATAAAAGATTAAAAATACATTTCAATGCATGAGTGGCAAGAAAGTTAGTCTAGCTTCACTTACAGCCAATGTATCTTTAGGGCCTTACACTTTCTCTTTATAAAGTTACTTATGGAAAGAAATATCATTTATATTTAGGTCTTCTTTAAGTGTAAGCTAATATTCCAGATATGGAATTAAAGTTCACAATCTCGTATTGCATGCTGAAATTTCAGAGTTGAGGCTCTAAGTTGTGGTAACCAAAGGAAACCCTGCAGAGTGATAATAAATGCCTCCAGTGGAAACCCATTAGAAATGAAAGCAGAAACATAAACAGAAATCTTGCTGACCAGTTTTTCCTTTTCTCTTTCTGCCTCCTCGTGAAGTCTGGTATTGCAAAAATATGCAAAGTATAACTTTGTGCTATATATTTGGTCCCAGAAGCACAGTGCAAACATCTAGTTCTAAAATTACAATGATGTTTATACTACAGATTTGTTTACTCTCTATTTTACATCCTATGTCCTGGAACACAGGGCTTGATGGTTGATATAAATATAAACCGTACAGTTTAACTGCAGAAGCTATTCTTATTCCTATAAATGCCTAATACTTCCCTCCCATACCCACTCGTAATTCCCTTAACTATGCCAATAGTATCCCATGGCAGGAAGCTTGCAAGTTCATTACACACTCGGCCTGATCCTGGCAAACAATAATTAGTTTCAATTTTGAAATTAAAAGGAAGGAGTAACTTAAACCCCAAAACAAACACAAACCAAAAATGAATCAGTCTAATACTTTGCTTATTTCCTACTAAAAGATTCTCCAGTGATTTCTTTGTGCACCGTCCTTTCTGACTTGGTACATTACAAACTTGTTGATGCTTAAGTAGTGTTTTGGTGCTTGCTCAGGAAATTCACTACACAAAAGTCAAGTACGACCTAAATATTATTAATAATTTGTTGTGGTGTTTGGCAACATATGTTTGGCAAAGAACAGGAATAATAAGCTTTGAAGTGCATGCATGTTTTGACAGAGGATTTTTCACAGGTGCTGAAGCTGCATGGGTCTCAGATGTTCTTAAAGATCTAAGACAACAGAATATCTCTCCAAACCATTAAAGTTTGAAAAGCAAGTGAACAGATGTTCAGTCCTTTCATTTAATATTTCAGGCAGCTGTGTAACTTTACTGTGTTGGGTTTTTTTTTATTTTTTCCACTTTTTTTTCCCCTAACATTTAAAAACTAAACTGGGTTTAAGGTCAGGTCTGATGACAGTCTGAGTGGGTTCTGACAGCTGTTTAAATGTTTGTGACATCTGTCTCAGAAGCTGGAATCCGTGTCTCACTTCTGCTGGCGCTGCCGCAGCACAGCGTCTCCATCATTTCTCCAGGCAGCTTCCCCTGGTGAACAGCTTCAGGCATGGGGGTGGTTAAATTTTCTGATATTTCTGTTATGCTTTCTTAACTGCTTCATAGACTTCTCATCAGGAACTTGGAATGGGTGAGAATATAAAGTTTAAACCATTTAAGGCATGTTAGAAACCGGGAAGAAAAGTAAAAGCTTTTGAAGGCATCCCTTAGAGCGTCTGAGGCACATTGTATTTCCTTTGAAAAGAGCCACCGCTGCATTGGTAACTATATGTGGCTAATTTTGCAGAGGCATCCATTGCAATATGGCATTGTCCTGCCTTCAATCAAAAGCCTGCACCTAAACAACCTCTCAAACAGCATCTCCCCCTGAGGCCTGCAGTGTGAGCACACTACCGCAGAAATTCTGGCAGCTTGCTGATTAATCCTTCACGTCGGTGTCGTCTGTTTCTGTATTAAATTCTCAAATAAGTCTCAAGAAGGCACGTTTTCATGTAAAAACCTCATGGACGAGTCATCAGAGGAGGAAGAGTTGGAGAGACCTGGCTCTTCCTTGAAACTACATAACTAAACGCAAACCACTCAGTGCAGAGGAAGGATCGAAAGCATCACAGAAACAATTTGGTTAAATTGTGATCTATCAGTCTGAAATTCATTTCTTGTCTTCCTTCCGTCAGCTCCTACTGACAGTTTGTGTGATGCTGATATTAACAGATATTTTTCTTTCAGGGTGTTTAGCAAATTGACACTTAAAGTTGGGCTTTGTGCTGATCATCTGCTTCGTGTTACACCGCGGGGTAGCTTTCTCAATGCAATGTATGATTTTTTTTAAGTGCAGAAACTCTTTGAGTATCTTTCTATGCACCTGTCTGAGTGATATCTTACTTGCTGGGGTGTCGTAATCTGACACAGGATATTAGAAAGAGTTGACATTGTTTATTGCAGCATCTCATCATTCCCTATGCCTATGACCACCCACCGTCTCATACTGCAAGGGAGCAATCAGAGATAAATCATTTAGAAGGAGAAATCATCCAGAAAAGCTTCTAAAGTGTGAAGTATCTAAGGAAGGACCTCATGCAATGTTTTGTTTTGTATTTTGTCATATGAAAATTCCAAGTATGATATGGTTAAAGCTTTGCTGTCTTCTTGTTTGTTTTCCTAATGAAATTTTTTTACCCAATGTAATTGATTTGTTTTATCATGAGCTGGATTATATCTGCCCCGAACTCAGTATTTTCTCCATAAGCCATTGTCATCACTTTCTTCAGCACTGATAAGTGTTTCTCTGGAATTGATGCCATTATTACTATGTCATCAATTATTTTCTGGATGCCTGTAAGGCTTTCAAGTAGTCTTTGTACTTTTGTTGCAACACTTCACTAGCTGACCTTATTCCAAAAGGTAAGCAATGAAACTTGTTCCTGCCCCAGGGTGAACTGAAAGTGCACAGTTAATATCATTCTTTATCTAATCTGACTTGTCAGTATCCATCCCTCCTAACAGGATGACTTTTAGCGGACCAGTTGGGTATCACTTTTAACAGACCAGCTGCTATCACACCTTAGCCTTTCTGAGATTACTGGAATTTGGATACATCCAAATTCCACCATTTCTCTTTTTGGCTGATGTCATGCTGTTAGCCCACAGACTAGATATATTTGTTTTGAGTATATTTCCTTGTTTCCTTAGCTGCTGCTTGTTTCCTTTGCTGTTTTCTGTCACTGCAACCATAAATTTTACAGCTGTGCATGACAGGGATGATCGATGAATACAGATATAGATATGTACTTCTTAAGGGATTCTGCTAACTCCTTGAAGACTTCTGGGTGTTTATGATCAGTATTCATGCATTGGAATGTCTGCTTTGCATTAAATCTTTAATTGTCTTAGAGTTACACTGCCTTCATGGTACTTCCATGGCAAAGGGTCAAAGACCAGCCTTTCTTCAGCCCTTACCCTGTTAAGGTGACTTCAGAGTCTTTCCCACGATGGTGTTACAGCACAGGTAGTTCATTCAATTTCTTTATCTGGACTGGGATATCGTGTCTGTTTTTAAAGATGAACCTCAGCTCCTGTGCGTAACTTGAACCCTCTGAGTACATTTCTTGTACTGCATGCACTGTAGGGATTTTCCTATTTTCCAATATTACACCCACAAGAAGAGATTAGTCACATTAGAGTTCAGCTGGGGATTTGTGGTTTTTTACCTGGGGTAAGTTCATTGTTTTGAAGAGCAAGAATAGTGGTTACACACGCTGCATTCGTGACAGAAAATTTGCACTGGCTGGTGGTAGAGTCTCTATCCAGGCGCAGGGTGTGGAGGGTTTTTTGCTCTGGCTCAAAGGCCACAGGTCCTCCTACATGCTTTTTCATAGTGGTTAGTGCAGGAGATGGTGCTGATTTCAAAATGCAGTGCAGCCCTGAGCTCAGCTTGGGTGGCACTGCACCTCTGCAGATTATCTCTTTTTGCACTCCCAGATCAGCCTTCCTCAGGCACCTTTACCAAAGTGCTTTATCAATGACACTGAGCACAGTTTTATCTCAAAGCATGTCATTCTCAGTATTTTCTGACTCCTAATTTCATGCTTTTTGCCTCAGCTTTGTTACATGCTTTTGCATCTGCTGTTCCTATTGGCACTGGTGAGACCAGAACTGATATCCTTCAGCATTTGGGAGTTTTTTTATTTGTTTTTGTTTTTCTTTTTCATGGATCACCGTATTTCTAAAGCATTGTTAAGGCCCCCTTTGGTCTGGGAGTATTTTGCGTTTGGTGCTTTGATAATGTTATCTAAATCCTAGAATCTCCTGACCTAGTGAGTTTAGCAAAAATGGCTGTTTTCAAGTCCTAGCCTGTTTCTATGCTCCTTGGGATTTTGCTCTTCTCCTTTCCGTTCTTTATCCACCCATTCAATGCGGGTGTGTGGAAGGGGAAGCAACTTAGCGCTCCCGCTGTTGTGTACTTTTTCCTTGCCCTGCTTTCTAGGTTATCTTCTATGTTTTTTGCTTGCATTCATGCATTTACTGTCCCAGAAAAAAACAAAACAGAGGTGCTCTCTGACCTGCCTTTTGTCACTCTGTTATGTTCTGTTTCTATGGAACATGGACATCAGTATGATTAATATAAAGCCTGAACTAAGGCTCTTTCTTCGGGTAATAAGAATGGCTTTTACATGAGGCCTCAGCTGGGCAGCCCTTTAGCTGCTATCAGACTCGGGAGATATACAGTATCCTTGCTGGGGATTATTCCTAAGTACATCTAGATAGACCATATCAGCATGAAAAGCTAATCCTCCTTGACCTACAGACTATACCTCAAAGGATAACCATGTCTCTAATGCCTAAAGCAGACATAAGCACCTCCTGGAAATTAACCTGCTTTAGATTAGGAATGATTTGGTAGAGCACATCTACATCTAGTGATGTTACACAGCACTGAAGTTTCCTTGGTCTGCTGTTAACAGGATTGTCATAAGCAGGAAAAATCCATTAATAAATGTAAGCATGTTTCTGCGAAATAACCCTGTAATGCGAAATAACCCTGTAATACTGTGTTGGGTTTCTTGCTGTTTTCTCCCAATGTTCCAGTATTGCAACATGTCATTAAAGGAAAAATTAACATATAACAGTTGAGGCTGGAAAGACAACACAGGTACACATAGAAACACACACTTGGCTTCTCTGATAGCTTGACTTTAAAAGCATAAACAAAACAATAGAAAAACACTCAGGAAGAATAAGGAGGGGGGAAAAAAACCCAGAACACCAGAATCAGTACCTTACCAATGGATCAATTTTTTTCTTAGATATAGTCAGGTCTCTCATCACCACTAAAATGTCAGACTGCATTTTGCAACAGTGTGATTAATTAATTTCAAATCAATAACTGTTTCAGTTTTTAAGTATTTGTGAGAAAATTTCCCAGAGTCCGGTCTATGATACATCTGCTGGTGGTCCCAGACTATTTACTCACTCTGCCCTTGCTTACTCATTTTTAGTTGTAGATCTGCCTAAGACATAACTAAGACCCATTGTCTTCTTCCCCAACTCTGACGGATGTAAATGCCACAGATGCTGTCATTATAAGATTGTTAAAGAAACAAAGTCTTCACAGACTAGAGTGAAAGTTATTGTGGCCCATATTAAGATATAGGTGTTGCAAGGGTGTAGGAAGCCTGGTTCAAAGGGTTGCCTCTGAGGTAAGACAGTGAATTCATTATTTCATCCTATCAGCCCAAAATATGGCACCCTGGGGCTTGTTAAATTGCACCCACTGTCTGTAATTCATCCTATGGGGAAGCTAGTGCCATAATACTATTGACTTAATACTGTAACAATGATATCTATGAAGAACTGGGTTGTCTATAGAGGTTGTAGTACTCCCAGCCAGAGTGTACCGCAACAGAGTGCCATTCACAGTCAGTTTTATGGCAGTACCATTAGACTACACATTTAAATTGCAGATATGTATATTTGCACGTCTCTAGACACAGAACTGTTACTGATTTCTGCTACTCTATCACCCTGACCCCAAACCTTATATGGCTACGTTCACTATCAGAACAGGATGCTAGAAGAAGGGGCAACACTAATATGCAACTGCATAAGTTTCTTCTTTCTTCTCCTATCACCTAGTTGTTATCAATTGCTAAGATAAATATTTGTAACAGTGCCACCTGGTGATACCTGCTGTAATGTTATAGCATTTATTTGGTACACTTCTAAAATGAATGTTTCTTGCTTATCAGTTGGTGTTCATGAAACTCTTTAAAATGTTCAGTTTGGATTAGGTGACATTTTCCAGCTTTTTGTAATTAATTTTGACTTCAGACTAATAATTTGGCTAGAGTTTATATGTCAAATTATTTGAAGTGATTCTAGCAATTTCTTCTAAGATTGCCAGGTATTTATAATTATGCATCTGGGGCTGTACATACATAAAACAAGAATGCAAATAGTTTTTTCCTACCCTGTGTAGCCCTAATAAATGAAAATACAGCTGAAGCCTCTGAATTTATCTCAACAGCATGTATCCCAGCTGTGGCAATGGGTCCCAACAATGCAGTTTCTTCAGGTCCTCAAAGCAGGGCTAACTTCCACAGTTAAGAGACAGGTCGAAGTCAGTAATGTCTTTCCAAGAAAAGCAGCTGGTATTTGATCTTTTATTCAAAATAAATCTAAAAGGAGCCTGCCGAACTTGTTGGGTTTATTTTAGAGACTTCTGATTTTTTTTCCTCATTTCTATTTCAATGTTCTATGGCAATTCGGAAGAAGATTTCTCTGCAGCTATACTGTAAGGCAGGTATGCTTAGGAAAGATTTATCTCGCTTCTGGTTACTACTGGGCAATAAGTGGAATACTGTATTCACAAACATGATTGCTAAATCCAGCAAATTGCTTCAGCCATATTTGTACCAGACTTCCTTTGCTTTTCCATGTACTTTGAAGAAGCTGCCTTTTGTTAAGATAAATGTTTAGGTAAGAACTATTTATGTAAGTATGAATGTATTAGCATACCAACAGAAGTGTTTAGATGCAAACAAGTATATACAAACAAGTATGTATATAAAAAGTTCTTTCATTCTCTTTTTACCCATTTCCTATCCTTTTTTTCATTTACAAGAATGAAATGAGAGTTAAGTCTGTAAGGCAGCAATAAATCTGATTGTTCTCTTCATATTTTCTAGTCTAAAATCTAGAGCTAATATACATATTTAAATGCCATCCAAAGTCCAGAATTTGAAAGACTTGTTACTTTCCATGGGATTTGAATCACTTACTGGCTGAAATGTATTTTGTGTCTCAATGCAACAAAAAATACAAACTGCAGTACAGTTCTCAAATAATGGAAGGGCACTTCTGAATGGCAGAGTCATAAGCCCAGTTGCTACTTGAATAATTAGGAAAATTGCTACTTGAATAATTAGGAAAGTTAAAACATTTCTAGAGAATGTACAGGCAAATCACAGACAGTCTGCCACCTGCAAAAAAACAGATAAGTGTAAGAAAAAATAATAAAGTCACCGTATTGAATTCTGACATCTAGTAGCAATAACTTAAGACTTTAAATGTCACATTTAGACAGAGAGTTGTCTCGGATCTATTCCTGGCATTAGTAATTACCAATATGGAAAAAAACAGAAGAGAATTTTTGTAGTGCTGGGACATGAAACAAGCCAGCAATAGGACCAGTTTATTGCAAATAGATACGCAGAAATGTCAATCAGTGGTAAAAGAGCTCTGTGATGATTATCTGGACAAATTTTCAGGTCCCCTTTTGGACAGAATTTTCCTGTGTGCATATATTAGCTCACACCAGGATCTGGCATGCTGGAAAATCCATGGGTTAGGAAAGTAACCACTTAAATAATGTATAGATGTAATTACACAAAGACTACTTCAGGTATTTTTTTATGTAGGTAAAAGTTAGTGTAACACAGTGCAAGGTCACGGTATGTGAGCCAACCTCTGAAAGATTTACTTAAACCAAGGAACCGTTTTTGAATCAAAAAATAAAAGCATTTGTCCAGCACTAGGAAAAATCAGAGCAAAGACTTTTTCCAGTGTAACTGAACTCTGGGGCCAAACTGAGCCAACATATCAACAGGAATTGCACCTTCATATTTCAAAGACAAAGTGTTTGCTATTAAATCTCTGTAAAAGTAGATATTATACTGAAATCATCACTGAGAAACCCAGCAATGTAATGGAACTATTGATGAAAACATGCCCATTTTAACATGGAAAGTTTTATATTAGCATGCAATCTAATTCAGTTTGCATATGATAGATGCTTTCTAAATTGAGGCAATTCCCCACCCACAGAATTAACATAAATTTTTAACTCAGATGTGAACTGAAATGAGAAGGAACATTAAAGCTGCTAATGTGCTCAGCTATTTCCTTGCTGAACACTACCAGGAAACCAATAATAATAAAGTAAACCTGAAAAACCATTCACACATGCGGAAGTCCCTCACTTACTTTGTTCCAGAAAATGCAAAATGCTACTGTGCAGTGCTTTCAGTCCTGCTTTATGTCTGTCTTGACAAGGTAAGACTCTGGCTTTTTTTTCTTTTTTTTTTCCTTCAGTCGTGTCATTTGCCATTAGATATTTCACTCTGGTGATTTGAAATGCATTTGGAGAAAGTATTTTCTGTAGATCTGTATGCATATGCTTGCACAGAGGGAAATGCATGTAAATGAGGAAGTATTTCAACTGATTATAGCAATTAAATCAAAAATACAGAGGAGTAGAAGAAATAAACTGCATGTGACATTGCTATGAAAGGATTACAGTGTCAAAAGGGAAGGACATAAATTACAGTATGCCCACATAACATAAGAAAAGAAAAAGCAAGCACATTATTATTGATAATTTCTGGTTTACACACAGATGCACAGACACATGCACATGCACACATATATTGTACCTTATTTTACAGCTTGAAACCATCAAATAAAATCCTAAAATACACTGTGTAAATTTCACTGCAAAAATGAGTCCAGAAAGCAAACAGCCTACATGAAAGACTGTACTTTTGGCACTTCATACACAATTATATTTTTTCCCCTAAAATACCGAGTTATTTTACTTTAAGGATCTTTTAATTGTATCAAAGTTGTTACCAGGCAATTAAATAATAAATACTTATGATCTAGAAACAACGAAAATCTCAGTGTTTGACAGAAAGAAGCATCCAGTTCAAATTACTTAATTCCTGCACCTCCTGTAACTCCCAATTGCAAATATCCTCATTCTATCTTACACTAATCTAGAAGATATTCTTAGCTCATCCTTTTAACCTTGACAGTGAAAGCATAGATTTCTTATGTTGGACACAACATATGTGTCCAGGCTGGGAGTGTATTGCTGTTAAAGTCATAGTACCACCTGAGTTTTACTTTTTGCCATCATTACAATTATCTGAGCAATAAGTATATCATGTCTGAACAAATAGGGGTCTGTTCGGAGTGTAAGAGAATTTGTCTTCTATTTTCAGTTGAAGGCCTTCCTCAGGTTTTCTAAATGAACCTCAGCAAGACATATACTTTTTCAAGAACATCATTTATCAAAAGTAAATAATGCCATTGTGATTGACACCCACTATTTGTTTACTTTGCTAAAGAATCTATTTCGCATGCCTAGTATTGTGTCAGAAACCTCTGTATACCCACAGAGACTGATAAAATAAAATGTCAAATAATTGTAAGAGCAAAGTGTACTGAGCATTTTCCCACAATTCTGAAAAGAATGGAATTCACACCAGTTCTGGATTTGATGATTGTATAATAAGAAATTCTCTCTTTAAAAATCATCAAATTTGTTTTGCAAGGGTATCAGAAAAAACACATCAGCAATGACTGCTTCAGAAAAGGCCCTTACCCCTGGAATCGGACAGATGAAACAGGACAAGAAGGAGGCTCTCTGGCAAAGAGGCCAACCTTTCCCAGTGAGCAATGGAGAAGAATCTGAGCAGCAAAATTCTGCAGAAAATTATCAAGAACACTGTTTACTTTTCTATAAGTCAGAGGATACACTTTAAAAAAGAAAAGAAGTCATGGTGGCCTCTGTTGGCCTTAGTGGGAAGAAGGCATAACCATTGACAATCACAGAACTAGGAAAGAGCACAATTATTTTCAACAGTCATAACAGTGAGCTTACTTGCAATCTTAACATGCAGGAGCAAACGGAAAATTCTGCCTCAGTATCTATCTCTGAATGAAAGGAGAAGAGAGGAGAGAAAAAGGAAAGGAAAGGAGAAAAGGAAAGCAAACGAAAGGAAAGGAGAGAAAGAAAGAAAGTGTCCTGGGTTTGGCCAGAACAGGGTTAATTTTCACCGGACTCCAGGAAGGGGCACAGCCGGGGGGTGGGGGGCTGACCCCACCTGGCCAAACAGAGCCGGGTATTCCATACCATGTGACGTCACGCTGGGTTCCGGTGGGGGGGAGCGGCGCGGCGGGAAGGCACTCGCGGCTTGGGCGGGCGCAGCGCCGGTCCGGTTTCGGGAGAGCGGCTGTTGTACGGTTCGTGGTTGTGTTTTTCTCCTTATTTGTATCGTTGTTGTTCCTGTTTTCCCTCTGTTTGCTGTTCTGTTAAACTGCCCTTATCCCGACCCACCAGTTTCTGCCTCTTTCTTTCCATTCTCCTCCGCACGCCGGCGGGGGGAG
>Ga0065711_1033035_pt1 | contig 26228 bp, 16 predicted proteins | sample Hoacrofraction12_FD_59098 | JGI IMG/M metagenome (GOLD analysis project Ga0065711, IMG submission 59098) | Hoatzin crop microbial communities from Cojedes, Venezuela - Epithelial fraction 12 v2 (version 2) | ecosystem: Host-associated > Birds > Digestive system > Esophagus > Crop | place... | reverse complement strand
AAGCGTAAGATACACTGAACCACACTGAATGGTCTTCTGACTGAATAAATCTATTCCACAACATTGTAAAAGAGCCCAGTAAGTACATACAGGAATCATTTCCATTTGTGTACAAAAGCGAATATAACTGACCTTGTAATACATTTCTGCAGACAGTAATGTCTGTGAACTTTGTATCCACAGAGATTGCATTCAGATTGCCTCAAATGCTTTACCCAAACTCAGAAGGCTGAAATAAAACTCTCACTTTTTATCACCCTTTCAAGAACCAGGCTCTCTTAAAAAGCTTGGGTTTGTTGATTTATCCCCTGCTTGGCAGCAGAATATCTTTGCCCCACTGTGCTTCCACCTTCTGCTTCAATAACATGAAATAATCTCTCATTCCTTTCAATTTGGAGAGTAGAGAGAATGATGCTATGTGACTGTGGAGTACTTTTAAAATTTGTTTTTAATCAGATTTTCACAGGATGGGGTAAAAGTATTATTAAACTAGTAGTTGATCCTATATGATACATTCAATGAGGAAATGTAAGATTTCTAGATGAGAGCGCTGACTTGAGGGATTGTGCTACCAATCCTCTAGTAGCTATCAAAACATGATAAACACTATGTGAGAATAGACTGCTGCAAATAATAGTAACTGCAGTTGGTCAGGTGGCAAATTACATACTACTCCAAGGACACTTTGATTTGCATGAAAAGATAATTTTTATAAATTCTGTACATGGTTGGAGATAAGAAATGTTTGCATTGATTAAACTATTGTAGAATTTTCTTATGAGTTGGTCGTGTTGCACTGGGCTGTGTGGGTCACGTGTTCGGGTCAGCGCAGGGCTCAGTGGTTCGCAAGCAGCAGCTGGCCATGAGTACTCCGCTGTTATCCGCTGTGCCAAGAGTGAGCTCGCTGCCCACAGACCGAGTGGCTCTCGCACCTTCACCCTCTCTGCTCACCTGTTCACAGGGTTTGCACCATTTTTTGAACTATCTTTCTGAACTATCTTCCAGTTATGTTCTTTTTACTGTTGCTAAGTATGATTTTGCTCTATGCACTCGATAAATGTCAAATAAACTATAGGGAAATACTTGACGTTCAGCTTGTTTACAAATAGTGACTGCTTCCTTGCTATCTCACCTAACTCACAAATGTCAATATTTACAGGGGGTTGTCAGTATGTCATGGGGTACTAATAGCATTTCCATACAAGGGATCATGCTTTTCCACCGTCAAGAAGTCAAAAACTTTTTATTTTTGTGGGGTAGAAGATACTAGCAGCAACTAGAAACAGTGCTAGAACCAGTAAACAAAGGTTGACTTTGTATATCTTTCACAGGCATTCATCCAAACCAAATCATTTAAGGTTCAGTCTGAAAAAACAGGCTGGAATAGCTGAAAGCAGGCACAGAGATGCTACTTAAGGACAAGATGAAGTAATGAACACAGTAAGTCAGTTTTCTATATCTGTCCTTCTATAAGAAACCACCTCAGCTCTTTAGCAAATTTAGCTTCAATAAGAATAATTAAGTACAGGAAGGTGGGTCTCATGACTATACCACTGGTCTATGAGTCTAGGACTCTGTTCTGTTTGGCTTGGTAGGAGAGCGGATCTCCACAGCTTTGCAAAATTCTGCTTTTTTGATCTTGCTACCAAAATTCTTCCAAATAGTCTCAGTTGGACAGACATACATTACTGCTCTTAAGGTAACTAGTTTAAACCAATCAAATTCCGTCTTGGAATTTTTTAGGAGATTTTTTTTGTCCTAACCCTCCTTCTGAGATGTTCTTTCAGGATCTCACTGTTGTATCAGCCAGGTACTTCTAACTCCAAATGCAGCCTATTCCCAGGCCACAGATGTTCTTTCGTCTTACCTTGAAGAAATCTGTGCAGAAAGCACTCAACGCTTCACATTTTTTCCAATGGGTGTTAATACTCATTACGGAAAACATGCATCTTATTTCTAATTTAAATGTACTTAACTTCTGTTTCTTGTTTGGCTTTTTATAGTAAGCAAGCCAGCCTTTCTCTCAAAGGGCTGATTTTGGCCTCTTTATTCATGTCCGATAGGTGACTTGTGTTCCTATACTTTACACCAAATCCTTAGACTTGTGTAGAAAACCTGAAACCTTATCATTTTTTTTCCTGTGCAGTGTCTGTGCAGAACAGTCTTCTGTGATCCATAAAGGGAAAATAAGGATTTTTTTTAATTTACCTGTTAAATTCATGTGAATGTTATTCAAATATAAAATACAAATAGTGGTAGGACATACCAAAATCTTGAATTATCAAGTTTAAAACTAGTAGATGTTAAATGACCAACAATTTGTTGATACTATCGCCTAAATAAGTCTGGAGGATGAGTGATTTCTTCACTGAAGTTCTCTGCTGCTTTGTAGGATAGCTGTTGCTTACCTTGTTATTGGAGATTATTGCTCAGTAGTTATTAGAAGACTGGGCTGCTGAGACTGGCGGCTCCGCTGACCTATGACTGCTTTAGCACCTTTGAAGTTATGACTTTAGAAATGGAAGCTCTGTGTTCTCTTAAAGATTAATAACTAAAACCCACATATATTTCTGGGGGGCAAAACAGGGACTGTTTGGTGTTTTTCACTGAAACTAATGTAAATGTTATGGGTTCATACAAAAAGCCATTTTTTTTTCTCTTGGTCCCATAACATACCAGCTAATGATAAAGAAAGTAGAAAAAAACCTCTATGGTTTTCAGATATCATATTCTTTACATTAAATCAGAGTGAAGACTAATCCTGTAGCACAGCAGGAAGATCGTATTACAAAATCTTTAGTCAGACAAAATGCTGTTTCTGACTGGACTTTGTACGATGAGATCCAATAGACCTTTCAGTTGGTTGAGGTAGTTTTGTTTCTTGCCTGGAGGAGAGCGGAGGGAGGAGAAGAAGCAAAGGAGAACTAAGACAAGAATTTGTTGGTATATTTAAAGAGATCAGTCATACAAATCAAAAGTGTATCAAACACAGCTGGTCCTGGTCTTTTAGCTTGAAGATCAGGATAAAATATTGAATCACTGGGGTCAGAAAAGGGCAAAGGCAGGGGAAGCCAAATCCATTGTCAGCAAGCATGTCTCCAAATATAGAATAGTTTAATTGTTTTTCCTTGTTAGGCCTGTTTTCTAGGATTTAAAAATAGCTGCAAGCACTCGTTAATAAAGACTTGCAAAAGATGGTCTGGCAGTGACCTGTGCTGAGCATCGTGCAGGTCTGTGCTCTCCGGGTGGTCACAGCAGGGACAGATTTATGAGTTTTCCTGAATGCCTCCTGGACAGCTGGGAGGCTGCTGTTCCTTTGGGCGTATAAATGGATGCCAGTTGTGGTAGTGACAAAACTTGCAGTTGGGCCATACCCTTTGCCTTTGGACAACTGTCTCCAGTGAAAAACAAAGAAGTGGGATTCATCTTGCCCGCGTTTAGATGTGTAGGTGCTGTTACTGAGCTGCTTGCCTAGCCCTGCACGTAGTGCAGAGAAATACATTCATCTGGACTGTCATTCGCCTAATCTATTTTAAACATCTTTCCATTTAAAGCAGAGTAAACAACTTTGAAATGTCTATTTCTCTTCACTAATCTTGAAAGAAAGCTAGGCAGCGAGTCCAAACATAGAATTTTTTATTTAGGAGTATGAAGTTGGACAAAACCCCCTCCCACTCAAAAGAGGCTATGATAGACCCTTCTTTCTGCTTATTCTACTCATCAGAGCCCAGGTAGGGAAGTTAATTCTGCAGCATTTGGTCAAGATCCAAAAAAAGCCCTTATGTCTTCTGGGGACCTGCTGGAGGAGCTGCTGTAGTGGCAGCTAAATCAAACTCTCCCACCCCAAGCGCTAACTGGGGATCCCACGCTCAGTGTGGACAGAAGGCCGGAGTGCAAACTGCCATCTACTCCCTTTACCCCCTCTCTCCCCTCATGCCTAATATAAGGGGAATTTCCACAATATGTCCATGTTGTTTTATCAAAATATTTCAAACTGATGTTTACCACGCTCTTAGATTTAGATCATGCTGGATTTAAAGGTGTATGTCCTGTCCGCCACTGCTCTCTGGGAAACAAGGGATTTTTGGGGAGAAAACTGCCTAGTGATTCTCAAATGTTTTTAAGAGCTGCTAGTTGATCCAAAAGATTTCTGCCTACCTCTTTAAATTACTGTATTCACATATGTGATTAATTTTCAGTACTCTTCCTATCTATACTATCCTTAAACTTCTTCAAAAAATTAAATGAACTGTTGTTGCTCCAACTGTTTAAAAATAAAGAATTTCTTGCTACAGGCATAAGTGTATTTATGTAACTGGACCAGATCTTAACTGAATGTATATCTGTATCATTCCACTAATTTCAGTGAGAAAGAACTCATTAGAACTGATAACTGAACTGGTACTATGCTGTCTAAAAGCAGCTGATGACCCAAGAACAGTAGAAATGTCATTATACATGTTCATAATGCCTCCTGAAATGGAATAAGGAAATTATTGAGAAAACTTCCGGAGGGAGGAAAATATTGCATTATCTCTGCATGTTGTATTGTCTTCCTCAAAAATGACTCTGAAGCAAGAATGACTCATTTGGAAAACAGAATCTAGTGAAATATCCATGAAAGGGCTGAAAACAGGATGGTTACAGTGGCTGCTATAAATAGATTTCCTAAGCTTTAATAGGGGATTTCAGTGAAATATCCAGGTGCTGAGCGGGGCGAGTCATTAAATGCATTGGGAGGTAGGGTTGCCCGAGTCTGATCTAGTAGAATAATTAAGCATTCTTAAGTCACAAGAAGCATTACAGTGTGGTGCTTATTTTGGTTACCATTGCCCCTCCTGTACCTCTCTTCTTCCTCACATTGCCTTGTTTACAACTTTTCCTTGTGCGTTGCAGGTTAATAGTAAAAGTCTGCAACTATCATAATTTGATGCTTGATTAAAGTAAATGAGGATGGGGTGGGAGAAATCTGTGCAGTCAGAGGAATGCTTTTATGATCTGGTAAAACATTCTCAAGAAGAGAAAAATTAATCCCTGTGAAATTAACTGTGTTCGTAAATGGTCAACAGCTTTTTAGACTCCGAGCTGGTGGTTCTCAAAGATGAGCTGGTCATGGAGCTCATCATCAGTCACTTCTAACAACATCAAGGCAACCGGAGCTGTGGAAAGTAACTGCTACAGACATTTCTTCTTTTCCTTGGGACTCAAGTTAAACAGCCCCCTCCCCCCCCCAATATTGTTGCCTTTGAGATCTCCCTCTATTGTACAATTATTTTGGAAACTGTCTTAACTAAGCTCTTCAGCACATTTATCTCTTCAGTCTCACTAGAAATACTCAGTTACAAGTTCTCTGATCTTACCCTGTGGCTTTGTGCCAATAGCCCTGATATTAAGTCAAGTTTTTCTTCAGCCCTAGTCTTTCTAACTCTGACGTGCAGTGAGGGACACTCATAAACACTGCGTCCCACTCACACAAGCATTAGTTACTGCACAAAATCTTCATGGGACTGTAAAGTTTCATTTCTTTCCTCTCCCTCAGCTTGAAATGTTCTGATATTTTGTGTTCTCTATTGTTCCATACTATTTATAAACTCTAGCTACCCAGGTCGTCCTCCCTGTGGCTCCCCTGCTAGTTTAGAAGAATGCTATTGTCTGCTTTCTCTCTAAAATTACTCTGGTGTGCTTTATCTTCTCTGTTTCCCCTGATTATTCTTCCTCAGATCATTGTTCTTGATATTATTTCTGAAATGAAGGTATTGATTTCCTGTCTCTCTCCCTGTCTTTTGTTTACCAAGATGATAAATGTTTTAAGAGAAAGTCTATAGTTTGTTACATATATTGGATCTGTCTTTGATCTTACAAGGAAATTGCTACCCTAAATTGAAGAGCTGAATCACGCGTGTGATAACTCTAGAAGAGCCATCAAACACCTCTGTATTCTTTGTTTCATTACTTCATTTCCAGGTGGCTGGTAACAAAGGACTATTTGTTTTCCAGGAACAGTGATATGATGGTTTGCATTTACATCTCTGCAACAAACTCCCACTAACTGTCTGTCAGACAAACTGCTTCTAAAAAGAAGCTGCTCTATCTAAAGAAATAAAGATATTAGTCTTCTTTCATTTTCTTTAGCTCATAAATTGGATACATGCAAAGCCTAAAAGTGTCTGGTCCATAAATATGCTATTTCTGGACCATTCAAGCTTCAGAATGAAAAGATTCCCAGCCAAAATTCACCAGCCGGTCACGAGCTGCTGCTGCTGCTTTGGGTTTGAAAGCTATCAGCATATGAAACCGAAGTTTTGTTTTCCTACATGGAACCTGAAGCCAGCCTAGGTTTCTTGGATCTGGTAAACTCTTACAAATTTTGATTTCAAGTGCAATTTTTGCACTTTTGTTTGCTTAGAGTCAAGTCTTAGTTGGTGTAAACTCACATATCTCTGCTGCTGGGGGAGCCTCCTGCTGCAAGGTGCGATGCCCTCACTGCCATGTATAAACCTCGCCTTGATATCTGAACACAGTATCTTGTGTCTGGCCGCTCCTGCTGACCTGCTGCAGTTAGATTTCTCTGGAGAAAGGCAGCCAAGGCTCGTCCTGCAGAACTGGATCGTTCTTGGGTGCAAAGGAAGGGAAAAGGGGCCCATGAGCAACTGAAAGCCCAAATGAATCTGGGGAGACAGGGAGGAAAGGAGCTGCGAAAAAGAAAACTGGGTGAAGGGCGTGGACTCACAGGAGTGGGGAAAGGTGCAAATGGAGAGGTGGACACTGCTCCTTGCTTGTTTGCTCGGAAGCATCAGGAGGGCAGCATCCCAAAAACTTCTGGCTGGAGGCAGAGGCTGGAGCACCCGGACCCTGTGCCTGAAGGGCAGCATGGGCAGTGCTTCGGCACACCTATGGCACCGCATAAGGATGTGACCTAAACAAGTCAAAACAAAAAATAACCCAGGCCACGTGGTGGCACATGGCTGGATAGCATTGACTTGAGTGGAATTTCACTCCAGCAGAGGTTTACTCCAGCGATGATTCTATATTCGGAAAGATAAACATGAATGTATGCTTCTAGCCTGAATGCAAGATATTCAAGTTAAATATAAGATGAGAGAAAGTAAATATAAGTAATACTATACACCTGGATGCCAGCTGATCTGCTGAATTGACCGGTCACTTCTCAATATTTGTTCTGCTAAAAGGAAAACTTGTGTATTTCATGGCAATGTTTGCGAACAGATTCATGTATTTGTCTTTGCGCTTTTCTGCCACAGCACCGTGAACAAGATAACGAGTGGTTAATGTACCCTGCCGACAGCATCAGCACTTGGAGTGATGCGCCAGCTGCTCCCGCTGAAGCCCAGCCATGAATATAGCAATAAGAAGATGCGTTATGTGTACAGTATGTAAAAGGATCTGCAGGGGGTGGGCACATTTACGCAGCCATCAAGGGAACAGGTGTGAGTGTGACTCCAAAGCAAACCCATCATCCTGTTTATCAAAGGCAGACTCTTGTTTTTTCACGGAACGATTCGTCCTTGGGTTTGCATCTCTGGACAAGAGAAATAGGGAGCAATAGTAAAAATAGCTGCAGTATCATCAGACCTTCTTCCTGAAAGCTGCTTTGCATGGGGGGTGGTTGAAAGGCTCGGCTCAGGCAGAGGGATGTAGCTGTGCAGTCAGCTCCCGGGTGGGAGCCCTGCTTTATCTCAATGCAATAGAAGAATTTCCATCTGCTTGGTTGGAGCAGAAACCCTCTCTGTTTCTGACAATACTTGGCATACTACTGACACTAGAACTATAATTTTCCATTGTTGTTTTGACCCTGGGATAACTTCTTTTATGGACAAAATCTTACTAGCTGCACGTTTTCCATCTAATGTCACTGGCATTCTGCCACGTTGGCTTTTCTGCTGCATTTTCATTAGCAGAAGGAAACTGCAAGACAGTGCCTGTGCGTAGATGACCACTCACTTCTAGTAAGGCCTTGTTGAGTGGCACCAAAGGGCAATGTCCTGGCCACTGGAGACATTAGCTGTCGAGTTAACGCTACATCTCGGTGATTTCCAGACCCAAATTAGAGATGGAAAACTTTGTTTGTCTCTTTCAGGCCATTGAAAGTCATCTCAGGCTCCCAAGAGTCAAAGAGCTTTTTTTCCATCTTCTGTATAATGACAAGCAATAAATATTCTATTAGGCCCTACCAGGGCTTTAGCAACAGCAGCACAGAGGCTGCAATGCATCTGTGCAGCTCTGCAAACCCTTCTGTTCGTGATACTTGGGATGGAATAAAGCCACATTCCCTCTAACCCCAGAGAGCTTAGGAGTGGAAACTCAGAGGGGGATGGATGCTGGCTGATCACCGCAATGGCTCCAGGCTGTTGCGGGCGGTCAGGAGCCCGGCCGGGAGCACGGGGTAACGGGGAGCACGGGTGCTGGTGCCAGCTGGGGGGCCAAGGCGATGGGAGGGAGGGAGGAGCTGCAGCTGCCTGGTTGCCCTTCTTGAGGAAGGAGCAGCATGTCTGGGAAGTGGCTTTGCAGAAAGAATATGTGCAGGATTAAGTTAGACCAGCCGTAGAGCATTTACAAAAAAAAAAAAAAGAATTTTAGGGGGGGAGGAAAAAAAAAGAAAAACTTCATAATTTTGTATGTTTTAGGTATGTGCTACTATTCACATATGGTGAGCCTGATTGATAGCTTTTTGGCTGACTAATGGCAATAATAGGTATCTTTAAAAACCAAATGCACACCTTGATATATGCTGCAAAGCTATTTAAGCTGGTTTTGCAAAATGTAACCTCTGACTGAACTTTGAAATGTCTGCTTCTAGAAATACAAGCCAATGCCTTTTTATAGCAGCATACTGATGAGGATAATTTATGTATTTCACAGTATAGAAAATCCTGGATGCAGTGCTTTTTTTAGCTGTGTAACCTTTAAGCATATTCATCTATAGACTAGTAAATTAGTTTTTAACAGGTGAATGACTTAATATAGCAAGGCAGATGAATTACAGATGTGGATAATGTCTGTCCAAATTGCTTTTTCTCCTGGCTCTAAATTATTCATCTGGGATGGCCAGAAGCCAGCTATGGGGATTATTGATAAAAGTGAGTTAAGAATAGATGAGAACATTTCCCTTGTGAAGTATAATGTTTCTCTGTTGACTGCGCTATTTTCCATCTTCCACTACACGCTACCAGTCAGACTTTTTTAACCCAATTTTAAACTATTCATGTTCTATTTAAATTATATTATTATAAATGCTAGAGTTCCTTGTTCATAGGGCCAGGGATGTTTTTTTAAAAAGAAATAACACCATTGTAGGCAAGAAGACAAATATTTCAGCATTTTGCTTAGGGTTAGATTTTGTGGAGAAGTAAAACTGTCTTCTTCTAAAGGCTGAAATGTGCAATACCCATTAATTTGAGTTGGTGGTGCAAGTGCAGTCGGTATTCTCCTGTGAGTATGAAAGTTTTAGACCAGCTGTGGTTTTCTATAGTTTTTGTTCTCTGTCTCTTTTTTCACTATTGCTCTTTATTTTTCATAAATCCAGATTCCTGAGAAGATTTTAAAAGTCCTTGGCCTGTACCAAAATATGGAGTTACATATGGTGAATTCTTTTCAAATGTGATAGTGAAAAAAGCATCATTCATTCTAAATCATGAAATAAATGAGGTTTGCATCTACAAGATGTGCAAGAAAGCTCAAATAACTATGAAAAACAAATGAAGACTGTACAGTGGTGTAATAAATGTGAATGACTCTGTCTCTGTGAAGATCATAAGGGCTAGATGGATGGTGAGCATTGGGTTATCATCCTAGGGGAGCCCCCAGCCTGGCCAGGCCCCATGGAAGGCGCAGAACTTCTCTGTAGTTGTGGGATCTGCTGGAGATTTTGACCAATACATTGCAACGAAGCACAGGCAGGCAGGTGCCAAGGTAGACACAGGAGGTTCTGGTGACAACGAGGGTCCCAGAGACTCCCACCACTTAAATCAAAGCAACTTGGTACAAGCCAGTCTGCCCTCCCGGCCCCGCACAGTGGGTCTGCTGCTCCAGTGGTTCCGTGGCACGGGCTGGGTGTGAAGCTGGGCTGAGCAGACCCTATTGCTGGGACCAACAGGGACAACGGAAGGGCCAGTCCTGCTCTCCCTGAGCCAGGGTGGACCCTCTCCTTGCATTTCAAGGGAAGATCTGATTCTTGCACCTCACGCCAGCACAGGGACCTGTCAGAGGGAGAAGGCCAGGTTGCACGGGGCTTTGAGCAACCTGGTCTGGTGAAAGGTGTCCCTGCCCATGGCAGGGCGGTTGCAACTGGATGATCTTTAAGGTCCTTTCCAACCCAAACCATTCTATGATTCTATGATATTTTTCTACTGTAATGCAGTGAGATTGAATGTTTTGTTGCATCTGAGATTCATTTGGGCTCTAACATACCTTACAGAGGTTATAACAGAAATCAAGAAAACAGGACAGAAAGGTAAAAAAAACCCGAATTATTCTCTAGTGAGGAAACAAAAGGTATAGAAACACCAAGATGTCCAAAATCCTGAGGTTTCTTAGGGAACAGAATTCGAGTACTTGAGTCCTTGGTCACCTTTTTCACTTGTGTTGTGGTGAATAACTGCAGGGAAGGAGTGGTAAAAACAGTAACATTGAATAATTCTGGTGTTCTATACCAGAAGTGTGGAGAAAGGACAGCAGGCAATAACCAGGTAAGCACTGCGTGTTAAATCAACTCTAAACTCTGACCTTGTCTTCTTGTGTCATCAGCACATATTTCCCTAGTAATTTTTCCCCAGTGTGTTATGAATATAATTCTTTCTTTTATTTCCATGAATGCTTTTTTTCGGTCCTGACATGAACATTTTCTGTTGTGTACTACATTTCCCTGTGACTTTTAACTGTAAGACAACTGTAAGACAAACTGCAATTCATCATCTGTGCTGGTAGTACAAGAGAAAGCGTCATCCTAAACATCTTTCCTGGCAGCCTCACTCCTTCTGATCTTTCTTCAACTCTAGATTTCTGAGCTATTGGATATGGTGGGTAACTTGATAACGTGAGTAAAGAAAGCTGGTCTTTCGATGAGAGGAGGCTATCTGAGGTGCGGGTTGCTTCTGTGAAGATACTGTATTTAAATATCCAGCCTTCCTATTTTCATCTCTCCTGCCCTTGAATTCATGTGTAACTGGGACAACTGGAAACACCGTAATGGTGTGGACTGTGGTGGTGCCTCGCAATGAAATGTCATTGCCATTGCAGTCATTATTCAAATGGCCTTCTCCTGGAAAAGGAGATTTAATAAGAAATAGCAAATGAGGTCTCTGTGGGAAATGGAAGCTGAATGACAAAATGATCTACCGTACATAACATTTGTAGAAGCTGTGCAATAAATTATCAGAGTTGCCAAAGCATAATCACAGAAACAGAAGAAAGCTGGAAGTAGAAGATAGCTCCAGTGTGGTTTAAAACTGATACTGTCTCTCAAAAGATCTTTTTTTCTATTTGTTAATGTGCTAACTTATGATATGTATCATATCATTAGACATTTGCAGGGTTTTAAGATTACTGTTGTTACTCCACTGAGTCTCACTACTTGTTATATTCCCTTGTTATTCTTTGTGTTCCAGACAAGGTATATCTTGATGGCCAGGATTAAATTTTTTAGGCATTCAGCGTTGTTTGCCATGGCAGTCTAGCCAACGCAACAGCTTGTTTTACTGCTTTTTCTTCTTCGCTACCCTACCTCTTCTCTCCTCTGCTCGCTCTTGGCTATGCAGTCCTGCCCCATCCTTGAACCGGTTCTGAACCATAACTGAGCAAATTTATCTTTCTAACATAGCATATAACACATTCAACTTTTTTCTGGATCATTTTCTGCCGTTTCAGTGAGTTAAAATGGAAGGGCCTGCCGAGTGCCAGAGCAGATGCTGGGCAAGCCGGCTGGGGGAGGGGGATGGCTGGAAAATAATGCTCTGTGCAGAGGGATTTTTCAGGAATGTTGTGAGAGTCCAGCCCGAGTGGCATCACGTCTGTTTGTACTTGTTCTGCTGACCGACTATGGAAGAACTGTAGGTCTGTACAGCAACGCTTGGCCAAAGCACACCAATTTGGTGAAAATGTATGGTTTAGAGAGTACGTGTCAGAATGAATGTAGCCAGAACTGGGGAGTAAGGCCCACACGGCACAGCGGAAAATGCTTCCCTAGCTAACCTTGGCACTGTTGTTTCCTTTCTTCCCATATGAGGTTTTCTCTTCCTGGACTCTGTATTGTGTTTCCCTGAAACGTTTCAGTCTCTCTCATGGAAATTAGGCAAATGTCAGTGTCCGCATGTAAAAAAAAAAATCTGACAATGGCACAGAAAGTACAGGACTAAAATAGGTTTTGCTGAAAAGAAAAGATGATCATTCTATGTAGCAATGGGAGACCTAATTTGCCTGTTACCTATTTAAATCATTAGGGGATAATTCTGTTTACCAGCTTGCAAAAGTCCCATTCAACAAATGAACTGTAAATTTTAAGGAAGTGGCTGCACAAATTCTGTGACAATGATGAAGTAAAAAAAACCCCTCAGATCTAAAAGTGAATCAATCTGCTGCCCCACATCTTTAGCAACTGAAAGAGTTTTGTTCACTTTTCAAAACAAGCTGACCTTCTAGCAGGGGCCAGGCATGAAACTTTTTGCCAGAGGTGAATGGTTTGGAAAGCTGAGCGTGAGCGAGAAGGGAAGCAGTGGAAACTATTCTGTGCTTGGAGCGCGCTTGGGCGCTGGAAAGCAGCTACGTCAAACCATCAGCCTCTGACTAAACAGGCCTGTTTTCTACGTGTATGATCAGCCTCCGCATACTCCCTGTTTCACGTCCTGCCCGCGGGTTGTTACGATTGCTGCCGTTAATACACAGGTGTTTGTGTTTTGGTCGCTTAGTGCCTCGTGGCCAGCTTGTGAATGAAGCAGATGCTGTCCCAGCCCTGGCCAGAAGTGGAATTGCTCTGTGAAGAGGGGGAGGCTGCTGCTCCTTAATTTGCAGAAGGAAACCTAGACAGATAGAGTGTACACAACCCCAAAATTTCAGCACAGAGTGGCCTTTGCTTTGCAGACTGCTCTGCAGATTTCTTCTTGCTTCATCCTTCCAGCTGCTTGCACTGCCACTGGCCCCAGCAAAGTCCCTGTTGGGGCAGCTGCAGAAAGCTGGGGCTCTGCAGCGCAGAGCTGCCGAGCATGCTAGAGGCCACCCTGCCCTGCGAAATGTGGGCGTCCCTTTGCCGGAGAGTCTGATGGGCGAGGATCAGGTCTGTCTTTCATGAGTGTCACTCCAGAACTTCCAGAAAGGAAGCACTGAGACCTCTCATCTGGCAAAGCACATGAGTAACGCCACTAAAGGCGATATAGCTTCTCCTAGTGTTTTGCTGATGGCTTGAGGTCCTAAATTGTGACAGGGACCATTCACATACGTCTATTTTGACATAAATATGCATATTGCACATTGCTACGTTTACACTTCAGTTTTTCATCAGCTTTTAAGGTCATCTAAGAACTCCTGAGGTCTAAGAGGCAGGTACAAATGACCTGAAAATGAGTGTCATTTGTCTGACAGGAGAAGATAATAACGTTAGACTTTGAGGGAACTATAGCAAGAAACATAAATAGGAGCAGAACACTGTGTTCCTTGTTCGGTGTCTTGCACTAATCCTGACACGTGAGCAATCTACCAACACAAATAACGTTATCAGATCAAAACCTCTAGCCAATAATAAATCACCCCTGGCGTTAGCAAGGCTCTCGCTGTACAACAATGTGACCTCCAGTCAGGAAGAGACGTTATGTTTGGTCAGAGATCCTTGCATTTGGTAAGAAGCAAGTTGCACCAGTACTTGGGAGATGTGCAGCACAGATCAGGAAAACGAGCAGAGAAGTGAGAAGGTGTAAATTTATACAGAATATGTATTGATGAAGTTATCTTCCAGCTACCAGCTCAGCTGCAGAGGCCAGTAAGTGTTTACAAAACACAGCAGAAGTGGGCAGACAGCAGATGCTCGGTGGCATATGGGTTATAGCTCCGAGTTGGACGTCGATTGCAAATGGCTCACTGCTAGCTTCTGTTGGCAAAGGTAAACCTCTCCATACAAACAAGTGTAATACTTGAAAAACTGAGTATAGGTAGATAATGAAACCTGCTTTCAAAGTTACTGGCATTTCCATCTACAGAAAAAATTGTCTTTTCATCTTAAAAACTATTTGAGAATAGCACTTAGTACAGAAACCCCAGCATAATATATGAGACTATAGTTTGCCCCCTTTGAAATGAGGTGGATGTGGAAGAGCAAAGTTCAGTATTCTTTTGTTTATAGACATCTCAGTGGCAGTGGGTGTTGTGTTCTAACTGAGTTCCTGCACGCTATCAGCATCCATCGATGCCTTTCAGACAGAGCCCAAACCAGGAGTTCTAGGGTTTTTCCATTCCCTCCCTTACATTTTCCAAACCTTTGTAATCCCAGTTACAGACTGTATCAAGAGTCACAACGGGTAGATAAAGCATTAGCAAAAATATAAAGATTTACTGTTTCTATCAGAAAAACAAGAAGTATTTGGTTCAAAATTATTGGCTAGGGTTGAACTATTTTGAAGTCAGTAGTTAGAATCTGAGAATTATTCCAAGAGAGCCAGCACAAACATTCAGAGCCACTTAGCTAGAGGTAGCAGGCTGCCTCAAAACCAGAGAAAAAATACCACATTAAACACACATATTACTGTTTGTTTACCAAGCAGAAAAAGAAGGGCATACAGCGCACCAGGAGAGAGCAATGGAGGGGGGGGAGAGAGAGAGGTAACTTCTATTTTATGCCGTGAAATTGCATCTGACAACACAGTGTATCTATTTGTGAACAGCACAAATGAACCTGAACCATATGGGGAAGTAAATAAGCAGGGACCTGAGCTGTTAGATGTACAGCTGATGGCAGAGGGCTTTCCCTGTACTTTCTGCATTGTACGGAGAGGAGGAAGGCAGGGAAGATTGGACGAAGGCAGCACTAAGCAGTCAGGATTTCCTCCCCGAGAATTTCAGCGGAATGTCACAGAACATTGTGTGTTACACAAATAGATATTGCATCAGTGCATAAATTACACACCTACATCTGTGTCAAAAAAATAATCATGGGTGCAAAATCGGGCATGCAAAAGAAATTCTTGAATTATGGTTGCCTTTAAAATTTAGCTTAGTCTTCCCTGAGTATATGCATCAAGACATGGTCTTTAAACCTAGAATTCAAGTACTGCTCTGATTTCCAAAGACACTTTCAGTGCATACTGTTGTCCTCGTCTGGACATGACTGCGGCCAGCTCGTACCCCCATCTCTGTGCAGATCATTCACAGGTAGGTGACATACAAAATCTGCACGGAACTGGTATTTTTTGGTGCCCTGCTGCATTCTCCAGTTTCTGTGCTGCTTTGCCATTGCACAGTACGTCTATAAACATAACCCGCAGTCACCTTTTGTACTTTCTCGTTTTCTCCCCAGACAAGAATGGTCTGGTCTGGACTTTGCAGTAATCTCTGATGTACAAGCGATCTATCTCCAGTAATGCAGGAAAGGAGTCGCAACCGCTGTCAGCGATCTGGCTTGCTGGTAGGCAGACGTGTGGGGCTCTGCCTTATGTCTGAAGGCAAAAGCACAGAACTCTGCACAGACCAAAGGGACTCGGTTATTCACTCAACACATGCAGAAACGTGCTGTGGCTACAGGGTGGTGTCAGAGCCAGGGTACCTGAAACAAAACCCGGGTTTCCCTACAGTGGGGGATGGCCAGTAATGGAAATATCTTCCTACCTTCCCACACAGTGCCTTGCAGCACTGCTCTCTGCCTGCGTGGCTCACAGGCACGAGATCTTTCAGCTGCCACCAAACTCTTCCAAACTTCAGGTGCCACCAAACTTTGAAACTTCTCCGTGAGCTGGTTGCTCTGCGGAGCCCACCCAGTGCCTCTGTGGAGCCCACCAACAGCGGCAGAGAGCAAACTGGTGTTGGAGACCTCCACTTCACAGCATGTTGCTAAACTATGGCAGAGATCTCTACATGGCGCTAACAGTTTCTCTGAAAGAATAGTCAAAAGTCCTCAAAGTGTTCAAGGAAAATATGGCAAGAATTTGAGTCTTGTATTAGAAAAGTTGTTTGTATCATTCCCCAGAGAATTTATTTATAAATAACTTTGTCTTACATTAACTTCTTACGCACCCAGTCCTACACCATTCTCTTTATGACCCTTGAAATGTTTAGATAAAAAATTCAAACACATCTTATTATGCTTACTTATTTTCTGCCTCTTGTGTTTACAAAGATGCAACAAAGTTTAGAGCTAAACTACAGCCCTTGGTTAAAAATGTGCAGTTTCAGGGATTGTTGCATAAAGTGTTTGAGTTCTTGCACTTTATTTTTTTCTTTCTCTAAATTTTTCTTCTCAGTGTCACCCACATGGAGGAGAGCTATTGTGTGATTAAAAAGTGATGTAAACCCGACATATTTAGGCCTGTTGCATCCATGTGCTCAGATCCTAAATCCATGTAGATGCAGGTGTGAGGTCTGGACATTACATTTCGGGGAAAAAAAACAAACCCCCAAACCCCTGAAAATCTTCAGGCCCTTTCATATCACCACTAATTACTTTTAGGATTACAGAAAAAAAGCCCTCATTCGTGAGACCTCACGCTAGCGGCACCGCATCAGGTACAAGGTGTCGCACCGAGAAGCGAGAGATGCTGGTGCCCAGCGAGAGAGGCGCAGGCGTTGCCACGCTCACTGGAGACGTGACGAACGTAGCAGCCTGCTTCGTTTCTGCACTCGTGAAATCTCTTCTTCTGTCCTCATTGTGACAACTCTTACCTACTCTCACAGTAGTCTGTGCTGGTCCTCCTGGACTTGGTGCGTGAGTTTGCTGTGAGCGCAGGCTGCCGTGGGACCTGCTGTCCCCAATGTCAGGGGCTGGGACGCGGCTGTCACCCAGGGGCAGAAGCAGAGACCAGGGACTGTTTCACCCCTGGTGCTCACACACTGGTAGATGTTAAATGAACAACGGCGCGGTGCCAGCTTCTGGGTTTGCACGCAGCTCCGTGCTCATACATCACCCCCACTGCCTGTCGGCAGGTTTTTCCATGATGTGCCTTTATTTTGGCAGTTTCATTCGGTTCCCTCAGTCTGAAACGCAAGGTTCATACATCAAAAGGGGATCCCACCCCCGTCTGTGGGGTTGTGTCCATAAATGGCATTTAGATTTATAAACCGAGTAAAACAGTTGCTATTTTAAGAAGCTGCTGCTGGAAGTCTGGCTCTGACCCTCGGCAAGGAGGTCTAAATAATCACTTTTAAGTGTTCCACAGTGTTGATAATCTGTCACCTTCCAGCAGACCCCTGCGCTGCAGCAGAGGGGCTCCAAGCAAAGGCAATGACATCGCACCATTTTATGCTAGTCCTAAGCACTCAAAATAATAAGAATTAAAAAGTAAAGACTTTTTAAATACTAAGAAAAAGAGGATTTGGGTTGGGGGGGGATGGGGGTGGTTATTAGCCTTGTAGTCTTCTGTGCTTTTGGAAGTTATATTTCAGCCTTTGCTCTGCAACCACAAATGCTATAAACGTGTTTTAAAAAGAAAATTGAATTTGTCATGTTAAACCACAACTCCAAGGACTAAGGGCTCTCATAAAAGCAAAAATGATTCCAGAAGTTAGAAATGCTGCCTGAGCACAACACGCTTTTGATCTACATCTGGTTCTAAGTCTTAAATTTTCACTTTCCAGTTTTCCTTGCTCAAACCTTGTCAAATAATCCTGCTACAGTGTAATACTACATACCCACTTAATGAACGTGGCGTGACGTTTGCTGCCGCTGCCCTGGTCGCAGCGAGGGGTGATTTCCTCACTTGTGCTGCTCCGCTCAGGAAGCTGTGTCACAAGGACACGTAGGTGCCACCGCGCTGACATCCGTAGCTGTGCACAGCGACATCTCCGGATGAATCAAGAGGGAAGGGCAAATTTCAATATGTATATCCTGGTGTGCTGCAGTGACTGATATGGAAAACATTAATAAGCAACATAATGAGTAGTGTATGTGGGAGTGCTGGGTGTACGTGGGGCTTCGCAAAAAAAAGTCTCACGCTGTCTGACAATTGTTTGAATAAGCCTTAAATCGACAGAGTGAGACAAAAAAAGGACTGCACCTGAGCTTTCTGGGCTGGCTTATCTGAACAGCAAATCAAACAAACAGAGAGCATCGGGTTGTTATTCTTAAACCAGACATTTCTTTCGGTTTCGTGCAGAATGATGTGCGAGCAGGGAAGGGTGCGCTTTTGTGTAGTACAGCTGGGGTCATGGGGAGCAACGCAAGTCCCCACTCCCGCTGGCTGGAAGCGTGGGAATGCGCACAGATGCTGCGGGGTAAACACCACCTTCGTGCTCGCCGGGGCGTGCACGTGAAGCGTCATCGGCTGCGGGGTCGTTGATAAACCTGTCGTGGCTCGCGGCGCGGGAGGTTATCCAAGCCCACTCTGCGGGTCAGGCTCGGGTGCTGGGCAAACAGCTCCGAAGAGAAGGGTGCATAGAGGTTTAACGCCCTGCGCTATCAAGTGTTTCAGAGCTGTGAGTCACTTCTTAACCTTTCTCTCAATCACCTACAGAGTTGGAAGTTATGAACAGTCTTGCCACCAAACCCTGCCTCGCCACATGCTCTCACCCCAACCCGAGGGCTGATGCTTGCGACACAGACGTGGAAGGGGAATGCAGGGAGCTGGTTTGCTTTCTCCTCCAGAAATGCCAGAGCTGGCACCCCGCTGGGGGTGAGAATGTGTGGGTGAGAGGGTAGGATTGCAACACCCTAAATATAGATGGGAAGTCCCCAGCTACCCTGCTGTGGGACTACATTCCAGACTCTGACAATAGCACATGATTTTCAGACCATATTTTCGAGCATAATGATGGTTTTACCTCTTTCTCAGGTGCCTTGCATTATGCTATTCAAGCCCCATGTGCAAACAGCTTTGGCATAATACAGAAACACATCCCTAACATAAAGCTAGGCAAGCCCTTTCATGTTGGAGTGTATGTATGTGCTTGTCTGTGATGTTAAATAAGTTTATCCTGGGCTCTTGCAGTGAGCGTGCAGAAAGAGAACTTTTAAACACACGGATTTTTACCATTTGTGAATGGCTATATTTTTGCCCCTTCCTTTACCACACAATTCAGCAACTGGCACCACTGGTAGTGTAGAGAAGGGACAGATCAAATATGCAGCTTCTAAGTCCCCATTACAACATCATCAAAGGCCTTGAGGAACTTTTCAGCTTTGCTTTGACCTATTCCTAGGTCTGCACATCAGCTGAAGCCCCTCACTTTTAAGTGTGCTCTGCACAAAGGCACGAATCACTGCTCGTTGCCCTACTCAGCATGTCAAAGGGGACAAATACAAGATGATCCCTCTCCTTCCACACCCTGGCTGCAAACCACTGCTTGGATTTCTCCTGCAAGTGGACCATCAGCTCTAATAATCACTCAGACCAGTTTTGTTTTTTTTTCAGTCTAGCTAATCGTATATCAAAGCTGCTGATGCTTTCGGCCTCTGGATGATCCAGAGCATAATTACAGCGTGTGCGAGGATGTGCTCCTGCCTGTTTGCTTTAGATCTGCCTCCTCGCAGATGCGGTTGGGTGCCAGACGCTTCCTACATTGCGTGAAGCAAGGAGGGTTTGTTCTGGGTTTTTTGACCTTCTCTGCACTGTTTTCAAAACTCTTAAACAGCAACCCCCGCCACATTTTTTCTAAGCTTAAAGTATTAAACTCACTTAAAACTGGCTGTCAGGGAACAAGGTGCAAAGTCCTTCCCAAGGACGGACCCTCCACCAGCTCTCAGCCCACAGGCGAGATGAGTGTGGATCTGATTTCGCAATCCGGGTATTTCTGCTTGTCGTCTTGCTCCCATGGGCTTTTCTGAGGGAAGCAAACCTCTGAAAGGGAAAGTTGTCCAATGCACTAATGGGATTTTTCTTAAGCACTTGCTACTGAAGGCAGCGGGAGTCCAGGGAGACAAAACTGCTTTTGAAGGCTGTTCTGAAGTTGCCCGGGGATTTCTCTGTTTTCCATCTCCTCCCAGTAATATATGGCAATAAAATAAGACCCAGTGTCAGGAAATTGCTCTGGAGTTAGCTCAGGTTTGTTTAAAATTTAAAGCGATTCCTGAACGTCTCTGTTCCTGGAACCTTGCTCCAAATGAAAGTCCCTTTTAGCTTAATGCAATTCACTGAATGGGCTAAACTAAGTAAGGAAAATACATCTGGGTATCAGCATCTGAATATTTCTAACCTGGACTGGGTACTGCAGAATATTTTATTCCACATTAACTATTCCAGCAAATTCTCCTGTGAAGAAAATGTTTAATGGAACTGTGGAAAGAATTGAAACCCTTTTCTTTTTTTTCCAGTAAACCAAAGCATCACTGTAACCTCATCGAATTGCTTCATATTTTCCCAGACTAAAGAACCAAGAAGGATATTTTCGACAGAAAAGTCAAAATTTCTGTTATGCTGACATTTATAAATGCCAGTCCTTATACCAACCATCTCTTTTTCGCAAAATCTTGTGCTCTGTTTAGATCAGCATCGTCTTTGGAGAGACGGGCCTCATTTTAGTTTGGGAAGCAAGAAAGCCATAGTAATAACTTCCCTTTCCGTAACAAAAGTGTACCAGCCTTGCCCTGTGACAAAGCCAAGCCTAAGCCAGGGAGCATTTCCTCATTTCTTTAAATATGTCCCCAAAATCTAGGCTATTTCATAAAGTGAGGTTTCTTGTCTCTAGTTCCCAGCACACCCGGGCAGGGGAACGGGCATCAGGGCAGCTGGAAGATCTTCTCGTCACTCGCCTACTCCCAAAACTGTGATTACTGAACACGGTGACCATTTTCCAGGCAGCACTTCTCAGCAGATATCTTTCAGGAAGCAAAACCAGAAGGCTGCAGAGCTGGAAAGCTGATGGTGGCTGCTAACAGTGGGTAGATCAGAGAGAAAAGGTTTTGAAAAACGTGGGGCTGCTCCAGGGGCAGAGGGAAAGGTGTGAAGCAGGAGGCTGCGTCTGGTCCCGGGGCTGCCCCATCACCCTTTGCCGCACCAGGCCAGCTACAAAAATGTGGCAGGATCTTCTACAGGAGTTAGTTTAAAGTCACAGCTTTGGCTGCAGTTTGCACATATGCCTAATTAACTCAAAATTAATGGCCCAGAACCTAGTACAACAGTTATGCTCAATGATACAGAAAAACCCTCCCTTTCATGTTCAGGTTAATACGTTGTTCCTAAAACAGTGTTGGTTAGTCCTGAAGATCAAAGAATTGCAAATGAGTTTAATGTATATATTTCTTTTGCTTTTGTTTCTTGTGCCCTTTGTTGTGGGTTTCCTAACATCCAGTACTGTATCTCTTTGATTTTCATGTCTTCACAGTTTTAGTTTGAGAAATACATAAATAAAACCCCTTCTTGTTTTATTTTGCTGCAATCTTACAAAATCTACGTACGAAGACTTGGAGCAACGAGAAAGGATGAAGTTAATGCTTCTGTGGCTGATTACTTGGTTTCAATTTCAGGCTTTTCTGAAAGGCTGAACTTGAGGGGAATATCTATTTTTTCAAACAAGTTACTCTTTCATATATGCTTTCTTTTAATATTGGCTAGTATTCATATTTTAAACACAGTCTTTAAAGATGGTAAGTCTTATCTAAGCACTGATAGGTAGAAATGTATGATCAGTCCTTGGAGTAAATGCGATGATTTCTCTTTGCACTGGATCTAGCTGTTAATCAATAATTTGGATGTATTATCTTACACCGGTCAGAAAGGAAAATGCTTTAGACTACCTACAGAGAGCTCAGGTACCTCATTGTGCTTTATTCTGGGTCTAAATCAAGAGTTGTACAAGTCAGCCTTTTGCATCAGCAGAAACGAGGACAGTTTTTGAAGCTGAGACTTTCTAGCAGAGCTGTCGGTCCTGGAGGGCCTGATCCTCACCCTGAAAGCAAGCGAGACGGCGTACTGCAGGCGTGACTTGACTGAATTGATGTTGGCCAAGCTTCCAACACCAACTTGGTTTCAGACAAACCCAGCTTCTTGTGAAAGGTTAATCGGAAACGTAAATGCTGACTGTGTGAGGAATGTTTTTGGAAAACACACACCAGATGATGCTCCCCCAGGGAGGAGAGCGGCTGCTGTGGAGGTTAGTGGAAGGAAAGTTGTGCCGGTGGTGTGCAGCTCAAGATATGCCCATCAGTAACCGGCAATTGTTCGGTGACATGGAAAAGCTACATTTCAAAGGCATTTCATACCAGAAACCTGGCTCCAAGGTCATCTCGCAGTTAATTTCTGTGCCTTGGATCCAGCTTTTAGTGACCAAGGACAGGTTTGATTCTTTGTAAAAAGATGATGGAGAAAAAAAGACATCTGACATCACTGGCTTCATTTGCTCCTGCCAAGGAGGAAACATGGGTGAAAAGAATTCCCTGAGTTTTGCAATGCTGCAGCTATGGCAGTAAATAGAAAGAGTATTTGGGGAATCAGAGAAGACTGCAAGAATAGAAACAATTATCATTAGACATCAGGGTCTGGGAAAGGGAAATAACCTGCTACGTCAACTCGTCCAAGACTTTGGGCAGTACCGGAACTGCAGCAGGGCTCAATCACAGCGCTTCCTCGCTTGATCCCTGTTGGTGAGCAATGTGTCCCCTGCCTCTTTGGGAGAGATTAAACTAAGAGGTATGGGTTATTTAGAAACTGTATATGTATTCTAAATAAATTTTCAAAGAAACTTTAGCAAATATTAGGTGAAAGTTGAGGCTGTTCAAGCTAGAACCGTTAACGTCCTTGCTTTGATCGGAATTAGTTTGTTTGGCCTTAGTCAATGTGTAAGTTTAGTAACTGCAGAAGAGACCACGCAGTCAATATTAACACCAGCTTCAGCTGCTGCTGGGTTGTGCCTGTTTCCAGTAAATCATTCTCTCTGTTACAGGTAGTGCATGAGAGGGGGAGAATATTTATAAACAACACAGTAAGAAAGATGCAGCAACAAACTAAGTTAAAACTAACCCTCATCTCAAAGATACTGGATTCTTGATTAAGTCAGTATGATCCTAACTAGTTTGTGAAGGTCTCACTGCTTGATGGTATTGAAACACTGTAGAAAGCAGCAAATTCAGCTGGCTACATTAATTACTGGTAAAACTGGCTCCTGGCAGTGGATTTCTAGTAAAGAGTTATTCAGCCTGCCATTTGCCTTATGAAAATCAATACACTGTAGACAGTGTTCCCTGTTCCATAACAGCGTGGGTTTTACTTATTCTGGAAACTGCACTCGTCACTGGAAATGTCACTCATCACTAAATACATGAAGATGTACTGCTGGAAGATGTGAATTTGCATCACTGCTTTTCTAGCTCTGTTTGGAAATCAGGTAGGCTGCTTTTGGAAAACCATGGTGCTGAGGCTTTCTGGGAAAATGTCATGCTGAGCAACTTTGTCCATTTACACTTTTGCCCATTTGCACTATGCCAGTGACTCAGCTCAGGTCACGTTGCCAATGTACTAGAATTATTGTCAGGCCATAACTGAACCTTGGACATCCCAACAAGGCTGATCAGTGTCAGTAGGTATTCAGGTGATCTGAAACGTGAAACCATTTATTGGATATTAAAACAGCCAAGGAGCCCTCCTCTTCCCTAATAACCGATTCAAGTTGCCCCTTCCCTGTTTGGGCATCACCACGTTCACAGCTTTGCTGGTGATATCTACCATTTGAATGTTGCTCCCACAGTCTGTGAATGTCTCCTGATGTGCTGCTATGCGACCGGTCTGTCTGGGTCATCAAGGCAGGATGGGCAGAAAATCAGCAGTGTCATTTCCAGACGAGTGGCATTCCTTGCGAAGAGGCTGGTGATGCGCCAGAGGAAGGTGGAGGAGGACTGCAAAGGGGAATGTATGACAAAACAGTGACGAGGGTCTTGAACCTCAAGGCTGGTCAGCCCCACCTTCCTGTATCTCAGGCCATGGGCCCCCAGCAGCGTGTTCCTCTCTCCTGCATCACCCTCATCTAGCCTCTGGGTGGCTGCAGGGTAAGTTAGATCAGCGATCTGATCCCATGGAAAAAATATCTATCAAAAAAAAGATAAATTTCCTACCCAACCAGCTTGCTCATCCAGCTCCGCAGCAGCTGCACAGCTGCTAAATCAGATGCAAGGGCAGCGAGGGACGTGCAGGGACCAGGGAAGGGGAGGGAGCGGGGGAGAGTGGCTGTCCTGGTTCCCGGGAAAGCAGCTGCCACTAGTACATCATACCGAAGCGTAACGTGAAAACCATATCCTGTGTTTGTCTGAGCACCACTCCCTGAATCCGCGCTGCTAGCAACAGCTGATGGAAAGCTCACTGAGGAGTGCTGCTGCTGTCCCAGCAAAGGCCCATCCCGTGCCCTGTCAGTCACCTGGTGTGGCAGGGACTGGGGAGGATATGACCAGTCGGCGATGTTGCTCAGGGCCCTTCAATCTGCATGTTAGCAGCATGTTGAGATTTAAAAAAAGCTTCCCAAATGTGCCTAGTTTTGGTAAACTGCTATTAAAACCACCCTGTGTATCCATTTGTGGTTATATCTGTTCGACAAGAAGCTTGTTCCAGGAAAAACTAATTTGGGCTGTATTCCCTCCCACAGGCACAAGCTACACTCTGTTGTCAGTAAAGCAGCAAAGCAGCTGCATTATTTCTGTCCTTGGGGAGCGCAAGCAGTGATGCTTCTGCCAGCTCCTCTTTATCTGAGGGGGGGGATATTTCCTATCTGCTGGCAATCTGCTATCAGCTACACCCACGCTTCCTTAGCGACGCGTCAGCCACGCTCCTCTGCTGTTCGTGGCATTAAAACCTCATGCAAACCCTGCACCCTGCAGCTGACGTGTTCTTTGCTTGTAAATAGTGCTTTGTTCCCCTCATGTGTGTTTGTTTCTGGTGGCATCGGTTCCCAGTCCTCCCATCGTCACCAGCAGCACCTGCCCGAGCCCAGCCTTCCACCCAGGGCAGCTGCAGGCCAATGCTCCACCAGCCTGCGCTTACTCAGAGGAGCTGCTCCTCTCTTTGGATGTTATTTCCTAACTTGCTGCCTTGCTAATGACTGCCATCATCGTTAGTCACTTACTAATTCCTAGTGGAAAATATGTTCCACAGGGACTCCCCTCCAAGTCCGTGCTGATTCTACCTTCTCATGTGCGAACAGCGGATGACTCTCCCGTCCCACTGAAACCTTCACTCAGGGGTGATTCATGTGGCTGAAGCAAACCCTTGGCAGGTTTGTTCTGGTGGCCAGCCAGTCCCTCTACAACGTCCTGCTTTGACCATGCTGCCTGCCACACGTCTGCCCTGACGGAAATGCTCCGTCTTCTCTAGGGAAGCCACTTTCCGTGCCAAAGGCACATGTCTTTTGTCTTTCCAATCCCAGTACTCCTGTAATTACGCTAGAATGCTGGGCTGGAGTCATGCTTTTGTTCTGAAAGCATACTGGCGACTGGTGAAGTGGTGTTTCAGAGAGACTCACCTTACTCTGAGGTTTCTAGGTGCTAGTTTTGGGAGCTGGCTATTACAACCCGATTACAGGCATCCTCCCTGCTTTGCTGTTTCAGTTACACCACATTAGCTGAGGTTTTCTGGATGCTTTAGGTTGGTATAATGCTCTGCACAAAGCTGAGGATCTCTATTTAATATTTCCTAATATATCATTCCAGCACCCAGCAGTGCTGAGAGAGCTGGCAGATGCCATTGCTGAGCCACTCTCCATCATCTTTGAAAGGTCCTGGAGTACAGGAGAGGTGCCTGAGGACTGAAGGAAAGCCAATGTCACTCCAGTCTTCAAAAAGGGCAAGCAGGAGAACCCAGGGAACTACAGGCCAGTCAGCTTCACCTCCGTCCCTGGAAAGGTGATGGAGCAGCTCATTCTGGATGTCATCTCTAAGCAAGTGAAGGAAAAGAAGGTTATCAGGTGTAGTCACCACGGATTCACCAAGGGGAAATCATGCTTGACCAATCTGATAGCTTTCTATGATGGCCTGACCGGCTGGGTAGATGAGGGGAGAGCAGTGGATGTTGTCTACCTCGACTTCAGCAAGGCTTTCGACACTGTCTCCCATAACATCCTCCTAGGGAAGCTCAGGAAGTGTGGGCTGGATGAGTGGTCGGTGAGGT
>Ga0065711_1003812_pt1 | contig 26231 bp, 12 predicted proteins | sample Hoacrofraction12_FD_59098 | JGI IMG/M metagenome (GOLD analysis project Ga0065711, IMG submission 59098) | Hoatzin crop microbial communities from Cojedes, Venezuela - Epithelial fraction 12 v2 (version 2) | ecosystem: Host-associated > Birds > Digestive system > Esophagus > Crop | place... | reverse complement strand
CCTACTCTGATTTTATTGGTAATAAATTAAATTAGTTTGCCTGAGTCGAATCTGTTTTGCCTGTGGCAGTAATTGGTGAGTGATCTCTCCCTGTCCTTATCTTGACCCATGAGCCTTTCATGTATTTTCTCTCCCCTGTCCAGCAGAGGAGGGGAATGATAGAGTAGCTTTTGTGGGCACTTGGCTTCCACACAGGGTTAACACACCACAATATATAACAAAATAAATATAATAAGCATTCACAGATAGAAAATTAAACCAAATTTTCAAGATTGTATTAAAAAAATTGAACATATCTCTTGATTGTCTACTTGCTGGGAATATTTCGCACAGATTTCCTTGGACTGAGAAATTAATATTCTCCAACACTGCAGTTTGGTTTTATTCCATTTAGGAACAGATACTTTTTTTGCAGTGAACAGCTATATGATCTTATCATATAATACATATAATAACTATATATTAATTTGCAAAATACTGAACTTATCTAAAATTAAGTTCGTATTAATTCAAAATTAATGTTTTTCCCTCAGCTTTTTTCTCTAAGACTTTTTGACAAGAAGTTGGATGGGTCAGATTGCTGTGGATCTGAACACTTATTTAGACGTTTTTTCATCACCAATGTTGATAAATACCAACCCAGCATTCTCCTGGTGACAACTGGATAAAAAAATGTTTGTATCTTAATGTTCAATCAACCAAGCATAAGGATTGCCATCTTATTCCCAAGAACTTCATTGGCTCCAGCTTTGACAAATCACAATGCAACTATCGTACTCATGAACTTGGCATGCTCATACTTGTGTATAACTATTTTATCCTGGAGTTGCTTAGGCAGAATGTACTTGTGCAGCTTTATATGCTTTTATGTTGCACTAGGATAGCATTTATAATCGCTTTGCTCAGTTATCCTAACACTTTCTCATCTCATTTCTTTAAAAGGCTGCCACTCTTCCCCAATATTGTATGGTGGGTTTTTTTCAGTAAGGCATCAATGTACCCTATTGCATTTTTCATTTACTGGAAAGGCTATATGGAAACACTGGGAAGCAAAAAGTGTTCTAGATAGGCACAAACTAAACAAAGCAGCAGCTATTGGATATTCCATCATATTTGTGGCAGAAAGAGATAGATCCCTTGGTAAATCCAGTCTACATGTGAATACTCATTAAATCTTCAATGAGCGATTGTTATGGTAAGAACTTTGCATCAATAATTAAATCAATCTGTGACAAAAGAGAAAAAAAACAGCTGAATTTTAATGTATTGTGTATATATTTAACAATGACTAACAGATAGATGTTAATAGATAACATAACAGATGCTAAATGATTCTCCTTTTTTACAAGACATTTATAAAAGACAAACAAAATTAAATGTCAGAATGATAGAGCTACTCTCAGTTCATAGATACAAGCCTCCCTAAACTCATTAAATTGAAAACAACAGCCAGAACAGGTGTTCATGTAAGTGGGATTTAAGTTTACATTATTGATAAAAATAGTACTTTTCCACATACTCAGATGTTTCAGTATGTCTGTTGTTTTCTTCCTAAAATTGAAATGTGTATTGCATTCTGGGGGATGTTTTATACTAGACCATTTAGTTCAATCTTTAAGTAGCTGATGTTCCAGATTGTTGTCCATCTTTTATTTAGATACTAAGTTCAGAAGTATAAACGTGCCATCAGTAATAACACCCCCCTTACCCCAGTGGTGGATAAGAAAATTATAAATAATATTGAGGAGAAAAAACTAAGGTAATGCATCTACAGTTACTACTGATCTATATAACAGTACTGTAATCAGGCTGATTACACAAACTAAATACAAATATATCTCGGGTAGACAAATTAGAAAGTAAATGAATTAGATTTAGAACTAAATGAACCAAATAATTAATGGTAAGATCAACTTGTTTTACAGCTTTTTTTTCCCCACTACCAGAGAGCTAAAAGCATGGTTTCATCATATATTCAAACAGATCTTCAGTTTCTACTCTGTTCCATAGTTCTCATTCTGTAGTTTTAGGCCCAAGTACCCCATAAACTCAAAAAACTCTAGATTAGGGAATACATCAAGGGATCATCTGCCCCTACACTGAGCCACTGACATATGTAACTCGGTAATTGATGAAGTTCCATTTACAGCAAAGGAAATTCCTTTTAACAGTATGTGGGTTATATATTTTAACAGCTTAGCTGGATTTAATACCAAAAGATTTATTTTCTATTAAATAAAACATTTTTATTTAAATTACTGGTGACAGGTTAAGATTAAAATTTAAAAATAGGTTTGTTAGTGCATGAGAAGTAAAAAAGAATGGTGAAATAATGAAAATATGAACTGAAAAACTAAGTACACAAAACAGTTTATATTTACTCTAGCTAATGAACTACATTGACAATTCAATTTTTAGTTGACTGATAATATGTAGTTTAAATTTTCCTTATACTTTAAAAAATGTGTTGTTCTTAAAAATAAATGAAATAAGGGAAAAAACTTTAAAACATATATTGGCTTCTTGAAAACAGAAACTTTTTATAAGACAGTGCTGCAAAACCCCTGCAATTTCTGGTTCACAAAATTTAAAATTTTTCCTCATCAAAAGGGTGGTTTTGATCAGGAAATTTTTTAAGGTGCCAAATAAAAATTCGAAAGACAAAAATATATTTCTGCTATCTAAACAGTTATGACACTTTCCTATACTTAAAGAAATAATTTTTTAAATTATATGTTGAAAACATTTTTTAAAAAGTTACGTCATTGCCCATATCCCAGTAAGCCATCATATGAACACTTGGAAGCAAATTTCTTTTTAATTCTTTGTGCCTGTTGGCCCTTATCCTGTTGCTGGGAACCACTGCAAAGTGTTTGGCCCCATCCTCCTGACACCCACCCTTGAAATATTTATAAGCATTTGAACAATGATGGATACATTTATAACACCTACCTTTCAGATGAAGGTTGTAAGAGTACAGAAATTTGTAAATCTGTTGTTAATGCTTTCATGGTATGTGGATAAAATGGAGGACCTTAAGCTGAAATTTTCAAAAGCACTCAACCTACTTAGATGTCTGGGCCTGGTTTAAGGTTCATGGAACTTGGAACTTTGAAAAATGGAAGAACACTTCTGTCTTTGAAAAATGAATGATCAATAAAGAGACCTGCCATTTGAATACAGGCCAAGAACAATTGATTTTTAGCAGTCCTTTTCTCACTCACAACTTATTGCTCACTCAACCTAGAAGGATTTATCAGTTTTGAAGACCAACTCAAGACTCTCCCACTCATGTTGTAAGGATTTTGAGCAGAGCTACAGGGAACTTACTCAAATGGTACAAGGTCAGACTTAATAAACATTTACATACATATCATAAAGCCATCAACAATATAACATGGTAACATATAAAGCATCTAATATGAGGTACAACAGATTTCAAAATAATCGATTATTTATTTAAAAGTATTTGAAGATATATTGCAAAATGCATGTGAAATGTGTCAAGCTCACTGCCTGACCACTCAATTAAAAATCTCTAGAAAGGAAAATGTGTATACGGAGAAGGTAATAAAATACTATTTCCTTTAAAAATCTGTTTTCGCAGAAGGCATAAAAGTATTTCATTTCCCTTGGTTTTATTCCCTCCATTTTCATTGTAATTGGTTTTAATGTTTAACACTCCAAAACAATAAAAATTATACATTAGACTGAGAAAATTCGTAAACAAGAAAAAAAAGTATTTACAAGTGTGCTGCTTCTTGTGATTTTGAGATTTTCTTTTCGGTCATAGCTCTTTTTTCAAAATTAGTAGTCACTAACAAAATGAGAATAAGCAAGGTCAAGCATTCAACACCTCTTCTTTTTTTATAGACAGAAAGAAAATATCACAATCTTCTTTTATGGGCTTGGCAGGAAGGCACAGCACTCAGAAGTACACTTAACCATTTTAAAGTTTTTCAGTTAAACCCGCTCAAGTGAATTAAATCTTCCCCCTTCACACCTTTTTTTCCTTTGTGCATGTGTGTGTGTGTATCAATAGAAGACAAAATGTAATCTCTTAAGCTATATATATTCCAAGACAAAGAATATGCCATTTCTGACAGACATAAGACCGTGGTGTAAGACCTTTTCCTATTACCTTCCAAATAATACACTTCCATTTTTGTGGCTTCTCTTTCTTTGATCTTTCCTTTTAATGATAAGCTCCTTTAGGAGAGGGAACGTAACTCCTGTTGCAGTTTGGACAGGGATCCCAACTCACTAATTTGTCGTGTAATCAGTGATATTAATGATGTTTACTCATGAGACAGTCTGTGTTCTTGCATGAGCACAAAGGATGAATGGAGCTTATTTCCATCCACCTGCAATATGCAAAAAAGCCTCATGAAAAGATGTCAAAATAGTAGCCAACTGGGCAAGTGGATCATTCTATCTATGATTCTTCTGAGAAACCAGTAATTTGTGGTATAATTTTATTTTTCATTCTTCTGGTCATGAAATAGTGGGCCACAGCCTTGAGCTGCCACCGGTCTTTCAGTTTTGATAAAACAACTGAAATACTTTATGGGAAAGAGAGTAGTGAACTAAAAGACACCTACTTTTATGCAGAGTTTTACCCTGGATTAGTGCAGTGATACAGTTACTACATGAGCTTGCAACAGGAGTGTCCAGAAATCCTTGTCTCTGCCTCTGTGGACATGGGGAGAGCAGTGGTTACCGACCAGCTGTGGATGAGGAACATACAGTGCATACGACGTACCTTGAATTTAGTAAGGCTTCATGTCCTGTAGCATTCTCCTTTGGAAGATGAAGAACTACAGACTACTAGTTGCACTGGAATCTGGCTGGACACCTGGGCTCAGTGGTCATAACCAAAACCATAATGTTCAGCTGGTAGGCGGCAATGGGAAGAGCATCCCAGAGAATGGTACTGGGGCGCACATTGCTCAGTATCTTCATCCATGACCTGGGTGATGGCAATGCCCCCCTAGACAATGCTAAATTACGAGGGATAACTGAGAACGAACAGCAGAGCTTCAGTCCACTGGGACCTCAGTAAATTTGAGGACTAATGTGATGAAGCTTCTCAGTGAGGAGTGCAAAAGGCTGCACCTGGGACAGAATAGCCGAGTGCCTGGGAACTGACTGGCTGAGTAGCAGCCCTGATAAAAAGGAGCTGGACATTACAGTGAATGTCAGGCTGAATATGAGTCAAGTGTGTGCTCCTGTCACAAGCAGAGCAGGCTGAATCCATTACATCACCAGCAGATCTGGGGAAAATATTAGCACCTTCTATTAAGTACTGGTGAATCTGCATCTGGAATACTGCTTTGGGTCAATGCCAGATCAGAATGAGTGTTGTGAAACTAATGGGGGACCTTCAGAGGACTATAGGGATTGCCAGGGGGATTCAGCACATGTCCTACTGAGAAAGCTGGGCTTGGGCTAAGGGGCAATCTAGTAGCAGTCTACTGCTACTGGTATTGCAAAGAAGATGGTGACAAACTCTTCTCAGCAGGGACAAATAATACAACGGGCAATGGCCACAAGCTGTGGCTGGGAATGTTCAGACTGGAAATTAGGAAAAATGTGTTTAGAGGAGGATATAGTGTGATCCTGGAAGAGGGTACGATGTTGTAGTATTGATGATAGTCCTGCTTCAGGCAGGAGGCTGGGCTGGATGGTCTCCAGATATACTTTCCAACCAACATTTCTACGATTCAACAGGTCTTTTGCTCATTGTTACAGCTTCAAACTTTAACGACTCATAATTTTTTTGTTATGTGAATGTACTCCTTCTCCCAAGGAAATTTACAGAAAACACCCAATACTGAAGAAAATGCTCAACATCCACATGGGAACAAAAGAAAATCTAAAATAACTGCATTGTAATAGTAGTTCCTTGAATGATTCAAACACAAAACCTTATAAAGCAAAAAAGTAATTAAGAAAAATGAGAAAGGAAAAGCATTGCCCACAGAGACATTTTCCATTACAAAATGACCAATCATTATTTGCATATGTACTTTAACAAAGACTTTCATTTATATAGCTGACCTAAGATGCTGTAAATATGTAATAGCATTCTTCTTAGTGTACTGCTTTTGCATTTTCCTGAATGTATTTGAGAAGATTATCATTTTAGTAGTAAAATTATTACAAAGAAAAGGAAAGTATGCTACATATTAGTAACATTTCAAGATAAACAGCTGCAGACTTTAGTAGTGTGTACTGACAATTACTTAATAATTGCAACTGCTTGCTTAATATGTTCCAATTAAGTGCCTGAACCATTTTTTAAAAGCATTCATGTACTAATAGGAATTTAAATATAAATTTATTACTTATTTAAAGTTGAGCTAAGTGTTGAGAAATTATCCTAATCAGTCACTTGCTTAGCTCAGCAAGTGCTCACTAGTTCATACACAGAGCATGATATTAAACAAAAATTATTACTTTCCTTTATAATGTAAAATTTACCAGACTTATAGATATATACACCCTGGAAATTTGAAAACTTAGTCACAGGTTATTATTTCCTCATTCATTCCTAGTTTCAGAGTGCCCTCAAAGAAGCAGAATGAGGCAACTTTAAAAATGGCTGCCAAGCTCAAGTTTCCGTATAAGTTCTGTATATATTTTCTCAGATTATAAAACATTCCTTTTAGCTAATGAATACAGTTAAGGATGAGTTACAAGTGTTATATAGACAGGACAATATTTCAGCAAAATTCAGGGAAATATCTTCCAAAATTTTATAAATATACAGCTTGATTAATACCTGAATAAATAATCTAAAATGGAAATAAATACTCAACAGAAATCAAATGCGTTTCGTTTGTGTGACCAGAGATCAAAGACATAGGGATTTGTGCACCTATAGTCACAGCAAGCCCTGTGTATAATAGTTGCACATGTTGTATAAACAACACATACTGACAGACTCGCACTTTCTACTAAACTGTTGTTCCCATTTTGAAGTACCAACAAAGAGAAAAGTGTATGCATTTAGAGAAGGAGGGTGCTCATGATATCTCTACTAAATTCAGTTTACACAGTTTCCATCCTTCTTAGGGTCTTCACCTTACACATACAAATTATCCTGCACACCAGCATGGGAAGCAGACCTGGTTTGAAAAAAAACTAGATGCCTCGAAGGCACTGCTGCCCTCCTGTCTTGTCTCTGATCCCAGGGCTGCAGATGAAGACTCCAGCACCCTTACTCACCGCTTCCCCCTCCCTGGGGAAGCCAGGGTGAAAAGTGAGGTTTGGGGGGGGAGGGGGTGGGCACAGTCTGAGCAGTGTTGTTCTGGCTTCCTTACCAATTTCTTGGCTATCTTGGCACAAAGAAACTCCTGAGCTTTTCCCTCGTATAGCTTTAACAACCCACACTGGGGTTGTCTCATTCACAACTATCCAGCTGCTAACAGAGCAATCTAGTCACCCTCTTTTACATTTACATTATTTTGGTAAAATAAAAAAATTGTTAATTTTTTTTCCTAACGTAGAGCAGCACACCTACTTGTGAGAACCATTTGGTGTGCACCTTACCTGGGTTTTTACACACCTTAAGTGGCTCTGTCACTTGAAAAAATACATACAACTTCAAGTAGAAGATGTCCTGTGAGAGAATGCCAGAAGATCTTTCTTACAAGTGCTTCAATTCTAAAAAGAACGTAACATTTCCAGCTCACTTTTAGAGCAGCTTTAGGCTTTTCACTGTGAATGTTATAACTCCCACCTTAAGGCACACAGCAGTCCCCATGATTTAAGGACAACATGGAGAAAAGAATGTCTTGGCCCAAAGTCCCTTTATTGGCCATAAATCTTTGCTCAGGTTAGATCAATGAACACTTACGGAAAAGCAGAACAGCACTTTCTAGAACCATGAGCTTTGTACACATAATCAAAGGCATCTAAATCACTGTGTTTTCGTAAATTACCACCAATCAGCGTAAGTTGCGAGACTTGGTTGCATACTTCTTTCTTTAAAATGTATCATAAAAACACATAGGGGAAGTTACAATTGAAAGAAAATTGTTGAACTGCAATGAAAGAATTGTGGATGGCTGTGGTGGGTTGACCACATCAAGGGAATTCCCTTGATTATTAGCTTTTTACAAGCTACACAGAAAGCTCCTGTGGCATTGGCCTCTGGGATTCAGGAGTCCGTGAGTCAGATGGAGGCCCCTGTACCCTGCTTTCTTCCTCTCTCCTCTACCCTCGTTTGTGCTTGTGGTGAGATGACCCTGTTTGGAAGCCAAGTGCCCACAAAAGCTGCTCTGTCATTCCCCTCCTCTGCTGGACAGGGGAGAGAAAATACAATGAAAGGCTCATGGGTCAAGATAAGGACAGGGAGAGATCACTCACCAATTACTGCCACAGGCAAAACAGATTCGACTCAGGCAAACTAATTTAATTTATTACCAATAAAATCAGAGTAGGGTAGTGAGAAACAAAACCTAAATTTAAAACACCTTCCTCCCACCCCTCCCTTCTTTCTGGGCTTAACTTTACTCCCGAGTTTTCTGTCTCGTCCCTCACCATGCTGCATAGGGGAGCGGGGAATGGGGGTTGTGGTCATTTCATCACATGTTGTCTCCACTGCTCTTCCTCCTCAGGGGGAGGACTCTTCACACTCTTCCTCTGCTCCAATATGGAGTCCCTCCCATTGGAGATAGTCATCCACAAACTTCTCTAATGTGAGTCCTTCCCACAGGCTGTAGTTCTTCACAAACTGCTCTGGTGTGGGTTCCTTCCACTGGGTGCAGTCCTTCAGGAACAGACTGCTCCAGCATGGGTCCTGCATGGTGTCATAACTCCTGCCAGCAAACCCACTCTACTGTGGGCTCCTGTCTCCACAGGTCCTGCTAGGAGCCCACTCCGGCATGGGCTTCCCATGGGGTCACAGCCTCACAGAATCAAAGAATCACAGAATGGGTGGGCTTGGAAGGGACGTCTGTGGGTCATCTAGTCCATCCCCCTTCCAAAGCAGGGTCAGTTACATCAGGTTTCACAGAACTGCATTCAGGCAGGTCTTGAATATCTCCAGAGCGGGAGACTCCACAGCCTCCCTGGGCAGACTGTTCCAGTGCTCCGTCACCCTCAGAGGGACGAAATTCTTCCTCATGTTCAGACAGAACTTCCTGTGCTTCAGTTTGTGCCCATTGCTGCTTGTCCTGTTGCTGGGCACTACTGAAAAGAGTCTGGCCCTGTTCTCTTGACACCCACCCTTAACGTATTTGTAAGAATTTAGAAGGTCCCCTCTCAGCCTTTTTTGTTCAGGCTAAACAAGCCCATCTCCCTCAGCCTTTCCTCATAGGACAGATGCTCCGGCCCCCTCATCATCCTCGTAGCCCTCCTCTGGACTCTCTCCAGTAGCTCCTCATCTTTCTTTAAGTGGGAAGCCCAGAACTGGACATAGTACTCCAGATGGGGCCTCACTAGGGCAGTGTAGAGGAGGAGGAGATCCTCCCTTGACCTGCTGGCCACACTCTTCTTCATGCACCCCAGGACGCCATTGGCCTTCTTGGTAACAAAGCACACTGCTGGCTCATGGTCAACTTGTTGTCCACCAGGACACCCAGGTCCCTNTCCACAGAGCTGCTCTCCAGCAGGTCCGCCCNNAGCNTGTACTGGTGCATNGGNTTGTTCCTCCCCAGGTGCAGGACCCTGCACTTGCCCTTGTTGAACTTCATCAGGTTTCTCTCTGCCCAACTGTCCAGCCCGTCCAGGTCACCCTGAATGGCAGCACAGCCTGCTAGTGTATCCACCACTCCTCCCAGTTTGGTGTCATCAGAAAACCTGCTGAGGGTACACTCTAACTCTTCATCCAGGTTGTTGATGAAGAAGTTGAACAAGGCTGGGGCCAGTACTGACCCCTGGGGAACCCCACTAGTTGCAGACCTCCAGCTAGACTCAGCGCCACTGATAACAGCCCTCTGAGTTCTGCCATTCAGCCAGTTCTCAATCCACCTCACTGACCACTCATCCAGCCCATACTTCCTGACCTTCCCTAGGAAGATTTCATGGGAGACAGTGTCAAAAGCCTTGCTGAAGTCTAAGTAGACAACATGCACTGCTCTCCCCTCATCTACCCAACCAGTCATGTCATCGTAGAAAGCTATCAGATTGGTCAGGCATGATTTGCCCTTGGTGAATCCATGCTGACTACTTCTGATAACCTTCTTTTCCTCCACTTGCTTGATGATGACCTCTAGAATGAGTTTCTCCATCCTCTTTTCTGGGATGGAGTTGAGGCTGACCAGCCTGTAGTTCCCTGGGTCCTCCTTCTTGCCCTTTTTGAAGATTGGAGTGACATTGGCCTTTGTCCAGTCCTCGGGCACCTCTCCTGCCCTCCAGGACCTTTCAAAGATGATGAAAGTGGTTCAGCAATGACATCCGCCAGCTCCCTCAGCACTCGTGGGTGCATTCCTTTGGGGCCCATGGATTTGTGGGCTTCCAGATTGCTTAAGTAATCTCTCACACAGTCCTCCTTGACTAAGGGAAGATCATCCTTTCTGCAGGCTTCCTCTCTTGCCTCCAGGAACTGGGATTCCTGAGGGCCGGCCTTAGCACTTTAGTTCAGTAACTAATTCTGCCTTCTCTACATCCTTCGTCTTCCATTTGCTGCTGATGTTCTTGAAGAAGCTTTTCTTGTTGTCTTTGGCATCCCTTGCCACATTCAATTCCAGATTCACCTTAGCCGTCCTCATTGCATACCTGCCTGCTCTGACAACATTCCTGTACTCTTCCCAAGTGGCCTGTCCCTCTTTCCACATTCCATAGACCTTTCTTTTCCTTCTGAGCTCTGCTAGAAACTCCTTGTTTAACCATGCAGGTCTCCTGCCTCCTTTGCTAGATTTCTTTCTCAGGGGCATGCACCACTCCTGAGCATGGAGGAAGTGATATTTAAACAGCAACCAGTTCTCTTGGACCCCCTACCTTCTAGAGTCCTTACCCATGGGATTCCTCCAAGGAGGTCGTGGAAGAGGCCAAAATTAGCTCTCTTGAACTCCAAGGTTTTGATCCTTTTTGTCGCCCTGCTTCCTCCACGCATGATCCTGAAGTTCACCATTTCATGGTCACTGCAGCCGAGGCTACCTCCAGCCTTCACATCCTCTACCAGTCCCTCTTTTTTCATTAGTACCAGGTCCAAGAGAGCACCTCTCCTTGTTGGGTCCTCCACCACCTGCATTAGAAAGTTATCATCGATGCTCTGTAGGAACCTCCAGAACTGCGTGTGCCTGGCTGTATAACCTTCCCAGCTGATGTCAGGCTGGTTGAAGTCCCCCATGAGAACCAGGGCCTGTGACTGTGAGGCCGCTTGCAGCTGCCTGTAGAAGGCCTCATCAACCTCCTCCTCCTGGTCAGGCGGCCTGTAGTACACACCCACCGTAATGTCCCCCTTATGAGCCTGTCCCTTAATTCTAACCCACAAGCTTTCAACTTGTTCCTCATTTGCCTCCAGGCCAAGCTCAATGCATTCTAGTTGTTCCCTCACATATAGAGCAACTCCCCCACCTCTCCTTGTTGGCCTGTCTTTCCTAAAGAGTCTGTAGCCATCCATAACAGCATGCCAGTCATGCGAGCTGTCCCACCACGTTTCCGTGATGGGGACCAAGTCGTAGTTCTCCTGCTGTACAATGGCTTCTAGCTCCTCTTGTTTATTGCCCATGCTACATGCATTGGTGAAGAAGCACTTGAGCTGGGCTGTTGATCTCACCTCTGATACTGGCATGCCACGCCTGGGCTTGTCCCTAGTGAGCTGGGCAATGTCCCCTTCCCCCTTCGAGCCTAGTTTAAAGCCCTCTCCATGAGCCCTGCCAGCTCATGGGCAAGAATCCTTTTTCCTCTTTGAGACAGCTGGACTCCATCTGTCGCCAGAAGGTCCTGTGCCATCTGAACCTCCCCATGATCAAAGAAACCACAATTCCACCAATGGCACCAGTCCCTGAGCCACCTGTTAACCAGGTGAGGTTTCCTGCCCCTTTCAGTGTTCTTCCCTGCCACTGATGGGATGGAGGAAAACACGACCTGCGCCTCTGATCCCTCAACCAGTCGCCCCAGAGCCCTGAAGTCCCTTTTAATGGCCTTGGGACTTCTCTCTGCGATCTCGTCACTGTCAACCTGCATTACCAACAGCGGGTAATAATCAGAGGGCTGCACCAGACCAGGGAGTTTCTTAGCAACATCCCTAACCCGGGCCCCAGGGAGGCAGCAGACTTCCCTGTGGGATGGGTCCGGTCGGCATATCGGGCCCTCTGTTCCCTTCAGAAGGGAATCGCCTATGAGAATTACCCTCCTTTTTTTATTAACAGGGGCAGTCATAATACGTGGGGCTGACCGATTCGTCCTAGGCAACTCCCTGGATGGACCTTCACCCGCATCCTCATTTGCCTGGCCCTCCCATTCCAGAGCCCCGTATCTGTTGCTTAAGGGTAACTGGGCAGGTGAGGGAGGCCAGAAGGGGATTCGCTTGCCCCCCCGAGCAGGGACCTGTTTCCATTCCCCCCCATCTCTTAGGTCCTCTCTTTCTGCTCGGTGGCAAGAGGGCACGGGGTCCTCTACTTTTTGTGGAGCTGCCTCCTGTTGCCTTGGCCTCAGGGAGGGCAGGGTGCGGCTCCACCAGTCGATCTCGCTCTCAGACTCCCGGATGCTCCTTAATCTCTCCACTTCCTCTTTCAGCTCTACCACCAGGCTGAGCAGATCATTTACCTGGTCGCATTCAACACAGCCGTTGTCTCTGCTGTCCTCTGGTACGAGCGCCAGGCTCAGGCACTCTCTGCAGCCAGAGACCTGGACAGCTGTGTGTTTGTGCAGGACCTCTGTCTGGGTCCCCATGCTCCTTCTGGCAACAGTTTTCCTGCAGGTAGAAACCATAGCTAGAATGTCTCCTGGGAGGGTGATGTTCACTAGTTGGGTTTCCAGGAGGGGGACTGTGCCCTGCCCCCACGCCTTCCCTGCACGCCCTACCTGCACAAACTGCCATGCAAACTGCTGCGCCGCTCCCTGGCTTATGCGCTGCACCCTGTTTGCCAGCCCTGTTCGCTGCTCTCCTGGTGGCTCGCACTCCAGGGGGCTGCTTCTGTATGTGAGGGGATTTAGCTGCTGTCACATTTGACCCCGCCCATGCTGAGTCAGAGCTGCCACTCATTAGCAGCTCCCTCTTTCCTGCTTGGGAGGGGGGCCTGGGGTCTCCTGTTGCTCCTGGTGCTTTTGCTCCCTCGCTGCTGCAGTTTTGCCACTGGAGAAAGGGTCCCTCAGCGCGAGCCTCTGCTCCAGAGCCCTTCGCCTTCAGTGGCTTTTCGGAAATGGCGGGCCTCCTTCAACCGCATCCACCTGCTCTGACGTGGGTGCTTCCATGGACTGAGGGTGGATATCTGCTCCACCTTTAACCTCCATGGGTTTCAGGGGGACAGCTTGCCTCACCATGGTCTTCACTGTGGGCTGCAGGGGAATCTCTGCTCCAGTGTCTGGAGCATGTCGTCCGCCTCATTCTTCCCTGACCTTGGTGTCTGCAGAGTTGTTTCTCTCACATAGTCTCACTCCTCTCTTCTGACTGCTGCTGCTGTTGTGCAGCAGTTTTTTTCCCCTTCTTATATATGCTATCCCAGAGGCACTACTGCTATCGCTGATGGGCTTGGCCTTGGCCATCGATGGGTCTATCTTAGAGCCAGCTGACATTAACTCTACTGGACATAGGGGAAGCTTCTCGCAGCTTCTCACAGAAGCTGCTCTTGTGGTCCCCTTGCCACACAAACCCAATACACGTATTTAACATATGAACTGTTCTGTCTGTCTTCATTCAGTCAACAGATGTCATTGCTTAGGAAATTTAATGACTTTCACAGTAATTTTTTAAAAAGAGATATTCAAATTTTATGCATTTAACATTATAGTTACAGAGAAATCTGTTATTTTTACCAAAATGTTTTTTATACAAGTATGTTCAATAGTTTATGCAAGTGTTTTTTACAGGTAAGTGTTTGGCATAGTATTTGATGAGTCTGTACTTTAAAATGCATTTGCTAAATTCTACTGCTATTTTCATATTTCAGCTCTCCTGACATTCAGGCTTCTCTCTGACGTTTCTGAATACATGATTGAAGGTATACATTTGACTTCTGGCTTAAGAATTGTGTCCTGTCATAAGTGTTTTAAAAATTTGTATGTCTATTTTGCTATGTATAGTATGCAATTGTTTAATTCAGGCATTTAACTTCTTTTGTTTTGAAAGAACTCTGTCTCTGAAAACACTTGACTGGAAAAAAAGTTTGGAAATATGAATTTTTGCCGTCTTTATATTTTTAATTTATTTTTCTCTTTTCATCTGATGTCCCTGATCTATCCAAAATTCTTCCCTTCTGATGATCTAGTGTGCTCTCTTCAAAACTTACCTTAAAAATTTCTTTGTCTCTTTCCCATCTTTTGTCTTCTTGCTTTTCTGGATCAGTTTATTGCCTTGTAATTACTTTCTGTGATAAATACGGAATGTTTCCATGTAGCTGTGTTTCTTCAGAAATATATGTAGTTAAGGACAAAGTACCTGTGCATCTGAGTGCCTTGCTTCTAAGTTTGCTAAGGGTCATTGGCTATTCTCATGTTTATTGTCATATAATGGATGCCCATTACACACTCAGAAGGAAAACCACACAGTTTTACAGTCTCAGGGAATGTGCACTACTCATTTTTCAACCCCAGGAATGTTACAGATGATCTCAAACTTAGCAGAAGAGTTCTACCTAGATTATATTACTGAAGATTCCAGATCACATGCAATACACTGTTTATTTAAGTGTATGAGTTAAATTTAAAAACTAGTGGATATCAGTTCTGTGCACCACGATGCAAGTTTTTTAAATTTTGTTGTTTGTCAAAACCAGTGTATTTACCCCAGCATATCAACACTTACCTGTGTTTTTGTTTTGTCTCTAGTAATTTACCAGGCACCTAAAATACAGCATTTTTTTTTTTTTTTTCTGATATGAAATTAAATGCAATACTTAGTTCTGGTCAAAGCCCTGTTTTCTTGGGTTGATCCACAGAATAAGCAACTGACAGTGTAGTAGAAGTAATAAGCTAACTGAAGTACATTCACTTCAGTTTCTCCAGTGATTTGGGGCCAATATTTTCCTCATAAAGGATTGTATCAGATGCTTATTTCGAAAGTGTATAGCGATTCAATGGTCTTGTTTGGATAGGAAAGATGTATGTATTTCATTACAGATCATCAAGAGAAGTTAAGATCTTCTCACTACTCTGAATCAGCTTTCTTATTTGAGCCTCTCACAGCATTTCATGTGAGTGTGGTGGAAACACAATCAGAGACAGAGTCTGCCTTTTCTGCTTCAGGTCTCTCAGCTGTCCATTTACAGAAGATGTTGTCTGGATGGATGGACTGGTGAGCACAGAGACAACCATTCTTTCCTAGGATCCCTGATACTGCTTCCCTAGAAACAACAACAACAAAAACAAAAATGCTCTATGTGTTATGGGAGAAGACTGCTCTTTTGAGAAGGACATTTAATGTATTTTTGAGATTTTATTTCTTGGGAATGATGGCAATTCTTTTATTCACACAGGATTGAAGTAACCAGTGTGTTCTAACCAGGTTAACTTTTATACATCTCTTAATTTGTCAGTGCAGGTCTTGAGTAGAAATACTAAGCACTAAAGAGTTTCTTTCTTACAAAGTACATAAACACTTGTGAAAAAATATAAACATTTATTTTTTTTGTTAAATAAGATGCACTCTATTCTGTTTTGAGAAATGCAAATTAGACTTGTATTTAAATAATTAGCTGTCTGTAGAAATTTCTAACTACTGCAATGAGTTATATGTTCATTTTAAACTAGTTGAGTTCACCCAAAAAACTAGCTTGGGTATACCCAAAAGTCAGTTGGGTATAATTGTGGATGATTTATTTAATTGCTAAAATTTTGACTCAGCAATCAGTAACTTCAGGATATTTTTTCTTTTTCCAGTTATGATAGCCATTCAACAATGCAAATAGTCATTCAATGCTTCTCATAAAAATGGGCGACATGTAAAAAAACTTATAATTCTTTGTGCACAAAACTTTATTGTGACTTTTGTTTATTTTTTCTAGGAGCTCTTTTAGTTTAACAGAGCACGATATTACCTATTGCAATATTGTCCTAATTAATTTATTTCTCTGTTGATGTGAGTTGAACTTACAAGGTATCTAGTTCACTTGAATCTTCTTTGGGCCAGGAAAATTGCAGCAAAATGCTCAGATGTAAAATCAAACAACTGCTTATTTCAGAAGACTTCACCCAACAATCTTGCTGGCTTGCACAAAGGAGTGAATGTAAATGAGGGAAAGAGCTGAACTGTTTATAAAATTACACAGGTGAAGAAAATGGAGACAAACTGAGATTTTCAGAGAAACAGCAATGTATTATGGAAAAGCAAAATTTGATTTATTGAAAGCAACTCTCTGTTCCTATGGTGAAAAGGTGCCACTTTCTAAAGTTCGGGTAATGAAATAACTGCTTAGCAAATTCTCCTAAAATGGCCTTCTGGCATTAAAAATAGAGGAGGAAGATGTGGGCAACATAAGAGACATTTTCTAAGATTTTAAATCTCTCTAAAGAGAATTACTAGTATGTACTTAAGAATTATCACAACATTGGATGTAATAACCAGCTGTCGGTTCTTCTGTAAGTTTTAAATGCTGTGGTGTTCATTTTAGTCTCCTTAGATGTTAAATACAGAAATATTTTGCTTGGATAGAGACTTCTTCAATTTGCAAATGTTCTCTCCTTTTAAAGTTTGGTTTCTGGATTCAGTCCTTTTCGTGGCAAAAAAAATAGACTTCCTAAAATAAGACTCAGAACAGCCTGTGCTAATACCAAAATCAAATGGCAAGGCAATGCAACACTATTTTTGCCTCACATTTTAAATTTTGTAAAAGTCAAAGCTTTGCTGAGAATTCAGACCTTTGTGTCTGGAAACTTTGAACCCGAGTCATTCTCTGACACTGCTCTTAGTTTACGCTAGTTTCATACTAGACTCCTAATACTCCTAACGGAAAATTAGGCCAGAGTTTGTGAAAGTTGAATTGCTATGACAACTAATAATTTTCAAATAACCTTGAAGAACATCAGCATCTGTAAAACACAAATAACTTTGTTCTTAACTAAAAACATCCCTTGAAATCATAATTTATGAAACATATTCGACTCTACCATTGTTTTATTTATTAATAAGTAGCTATATAATATTTAGGGTGCTTTTTCAAGTCACTGGCTTAATTTTTATTTGTCTCCTTAAATGTGGAACCTGACATGATTATTTGCAAATGAGAGGAAAAGATGCTACAGGAATCACACAAATTTTTGCAAGATCTGAAGTGTAACTCCAGATTCTTCTCTGTAAAAGCAGTTCTTTCCATCTTCAAAAAATAACAATGTAGAAAGACAAATACTGTGTGCAATATTTGCCACTATGCTTGTTCTGATTTTTGACAGAGCGAGTAAAATAATTTCCAGTGGGGAATAAACAGAGAACTAGGGTCCGAGGTCACTTATGTTTCAGAATATTTGGTGTTCAGCACTAAATAAGACTCAGTGCCAGTTTTAAGTATAGAAATAAGGTTTGCATAGATCATTCTTGAAAATAATATTTTCTGAAAGTAAACTGAAATAATAGACACATACACTTAATACTGCAAGATCATACTGAGAAGGAGGAACAGTTACATAAAAAACCTGTTATATGTTTGGCATGTTCCACATGGAGGACTGAATTTACTGTAAGCACTGGGAATGAAGTTTATCCTTTTCATTACAATGATTTCTTAGGAAACCCGGGACAGTCAAAACTAAACTTAGAAATATTACGTTTCTTTCTGAAAGTAGATTCAGATAAAAAAATCTTCCTTTAATTTTTCTTCAGTTTTCTTAGGAGCCATGAATATGAATTATGTATGGTTTTAATTTAGTACCCAAAACAACAGCCATCAAATCAAACTTAGAAAACTCCATATCTGCTTACACATTATCTTAAAAATAATCTGTATAATGAGAAAAAGACCTTTCTCAGTATGCATTTTGATTACAGTTTTCACGCTTATATAGAAATATATCAGTTCTTCTTCCTGAAAAATTCTTTGAAACACTTAATTTACAGAGCTATTAAAGAAAACAATTGAGATTATTCATGTTTGTATTGCACCATTTGTAGACGTCTGTAATCTAGCATGAGCTAGACATTGGGGCCCAAAGTTCCGTGATTCAAAGTCAGTGATCCAAGAATCTTCAAGTTGTGCAGAGAATGTATTGTCCCATTAAAGTCAACATTAAAATCAGTTACAGACAAACACAGAGCAAGATCAATTCTCTTCATAACACAACGGGAAAAAATAAAGGCTGCTTGACTTCAGAAACCCAGTCAGGAAGGTTTTCTTCTTTCAGATTTCAAAAAAAACAACTTCAGTTAAAGTAGATGGAGAAAGTTTTCCCATATTTTGGAAAAAAATACTTTGTTTGGGTGCTGCTAAAGGGAAGGTTGCATAGGTAATGTTGAGGTTTCTGATGAAGTACAGAAACACATGCTTCAGACAGTATGATGTTCAAAATGAAGGACTAGGAAAGATCTCATATAGTAATCAAATACTTACTGTAAAAAAAAGTTTAACATTGCTCTCACATTTGGATTAATGAGACAGTGACAAAAATATAATAAGCAGGTGTTTAGAAATCATCTACTCTCTCTGCAGCATTATAAACCTCTTGCAATTTTAAATATTAATAATCTTAAGCATATTTCTCTCAACAAATTTTATATTATCCCTCACTTTTATATGTGATAACTTAAACTTGGAAAATGAATACGTTCAAACTCATAAATAAGATTGACTTTATGCATTTTAACTGCAATAATGGAAGTCATTAAGAATTGTCTTCTGCATGAATAAGATAGCAAATTATTATACTGGCATAACCTCAACCTCCAGTTTTTAGACATCTGTAAATAATTTGCAAAGAAATTTCAAACTGATATAATGGAAGTTTGCCTGACTTATTAATACAAATTATACCATTTGATGTAGGATAACCAAAGAAAACTGAGCTTGGGCTTCTATTCACAGCTTCCACTTTAGCCATGATTTCTTTCTGTAATTCTTTTTTTCTGTGCTGGGAGGAGAAAATCCCCTTTTCCTTTACTTCATTGACCAAACAGGACCTCATCCTTGTGATCATCCCATATATCTTAAAATGTAGCATTTCTTGGTTTAATCTGTTGCTTGCTATGGCAAAATCTTTGCCTCTGACAGCCATTCTTGGGGCTAAAGAATGGACATTCGTGATCCAGTGGTTAAACAGGTCTAGTCTTTTTGTTGTTGTGAAAAGTCTTATGCGGAATGTAAGTTACGTTTTCATTAATGAAATAATAGAAGAGTTAGCATAGGAAGCCTTCATTCAGTGTTTATAATGACAGTTGTGAAGTGAAGCACTTGAAACTTAGGAAATGGCAGGTTTTGCATTGACTGAGAAAATCTGTTCTTGTGTGTGTGTAAGTGATTATCTTTACATCATAATGTTGAATTATGTGGAAAACTTAGTGACTATAATATTTGATTCCTCATTGTATAGGAAGGGAGGTAGAAGAGGAGCCAAATTAGATAAGAACTGTGAATCAGCATTGTGTTTGGCATATTTCTTTGCAAAATTAATTAGAAAAAAGTAAATAGAAGCAAAACAGTGTAATTAATATTAAAAAATAAGTAGACAAAATATTTTACAGAAGTCTGTTCTTTATTCAGGGAAACATAAATTTAAAGTGAAATTATAAAAGAGCATACAATATCTACCACTTAAAATAAAAATGGTAGTCAATGAAATTCTTGCTTTCAGATTAATAAAAAATAGTGAGTTCCGAAGTAGGTCACTAGTTTATCTTCAAATGAAAATGTCATGTACAAGACTAGATTTTTTTTTCTGTCAAAACAATTCTTGTGGAACTGTGTGTATATTTGCAAGGTACCTGGAAGTCATGCCTCTTTTTCTTACAGTAGAGTTCCTCTCTGTAGACAAGGCCTTCATTTTTTTTCTGCATTTATAAGCTCCTTTCCACACTGAAATAGCTGATCTTTCATTTCTGAACTGTAATAGTCATTTCAGTTTTCAAACCATTACAGTCTTCAACAGAAGGTCCAGGAGCAGTGTCCTCAGGTATAAAAAGTGGGAAAATGTATATTTTATTGATAAATAAAAGATACTTATACTGAGAGTTTTTACAAGGTTTTCATTAGAAGTCCTCCATTTAATACCTATAATGATATAATAGTAACTATAACAATAATGAAATCAGGTTTAACTGTTTTTATTGAACTGGAAGAAACTACGTTACATATTTCATGAGATGCTATCTAAATAAGGTCAAGCTGTCTAATTGCTACCATTACTTGTTGTTAACGGAAACTTTTTAATTAATTTTGCTGGAGATAATTTTGCTAGAGATGAAGTTTTTATTTATGATTTTATTTTTTTTTTCCAGTGAAAATTGCTGACCACATGTGATGGTAACATTAAACTCAATGCAAATTCAAATATCCTTGTCACTCATACCTAATTTTTGTTTAAATTTTAATGTGTGTTCTATTGCAGAACATAGTACCACAGCAATAATTCTTGGCAGCTAAAATTAGGAAAGAAGTATGAATCTATTAAAAAATCATATTTTAAAGAACATAGTCTTGAAATGGGTATAAAACTAGCATTTTTCTACAATCATTATACAATGGAATCCGATATTGTTATAGCATGTATACAAATTTGTTGACAATAGTTGGAAAATTTTGATTTGGTTTTGCTGCATAGAACGTAATTAAAAAAAAAAATTATCTCAGTGGTTCCATTCAGTGACTGATATCAACAGCACCAAGACACCATATGCTCTGGAAATAATTCCATAATTTATTCTCCCTGACAGCCTCAGTTTTAGAGAAAAAGGAATTTTAAGTAAATTGACTGTCTAAAAATTCAGTTTATGTATATGTATGCATGCTAGCACACATAGTGCTTTATATGTTGCATTACCTGGAACTTCATGAGCATTCTTCCTTTTCTTGCACTCCTGTTTATATATACTGTAAATGCATTTGTTGTTACAGCACACGCTTTTACTTCCAAACTCAGTATTTACACCTTTTAAAGACATTTGAAAGTTAATCAACGGAATCAATTTCTTGTAGTGAAATAATAGGTAGAAGAAATCCAGAATTCTGGAATTTTGTGAAGGTGAATTTTACTTTTTATGTATTGTATTTCCAGTTCATAATGGTGGAGAATTTATTGGCCATGGGTTTTATTTAGGCTCTTGAGGTTTATCCATTTTGATACATCATTTCCTTCTAATTCCTACTTGATCGCATTGCTGCTTTTCTCTCAACAAGCTTTCCCATTAGGTTATCCAAAAGAATGTTAGCCAACAGTGTTTAGAAGTGCTTCTTGATGTTTACTCTGTATTTTTTCTTTTCATGTGTCACATTTCTATCATCTGTTCTGTATCAGATTTCTTCAGGATTTAAAACTGTGCTGTTCGAGGTTTTTCTACATCTTTATTTCTGTCTCAATAAACTTAAAGTTTTAAGTGGTATGCAGATTAGACTCTTAAGCTTATTGCTCTTCTACCAGTTAGATTAAAAGTTACCATGCATGTTCAGAATTTTTTGGTTTTGCTTTTTTAACAATTTTTCTACTTATGACCAAATTAAACAGTAGGACTAAACAGTTTGCAGTCTGGATTTTTGTTGTTGGCTTCCTTGTGATCAGAGAGCAACTTTAAATGCTAGAGGAAAAGGGAGAAAATAACCAAGAACATTCTGTCCCTTCAGGAAAAAAAAGCTGCTTGATATTTTCTAGAAATAATAAAAGCTTTAGTAGTTGCTTAGTAATCATCTTTTGTGCCAAGATGGTTTAGGGAATATATAATCTCTGCTGAGATTGATTCTTCCAAATTGTATGCATTGTGATTGTTTGGTTTTGGGGTCGAAGTAGCTTGAGAGTTAGCATGACTAGGCCGCTTAAGCAAAACAGCATAACTGAACAGGCCGCTGGAAAGGGCAGTTAAGAATAACAATTGAGAAAGTTCTGATAGTGCACATGATGTGGGTTAGCAAAAACAAGATGTGTTCAAGGACGTGGAGGTGGCCTGTTGCTATTAGCGTTAGTGCATATTTACCAATCATAAGGGAATATGGGGTGCGTGAACAGTGCGTGATTTATGTCTGTAGCCTATCTGAATAAGCATGATCGCGTGTGCAGATATGAAAAATGTATACAACCACGCAATCAGAGCAATAAATCGAATCGACTATGCATTGCATCAATGTGTGAGAGTCATTCCTGTCCCTTCATGGATGCTGAAACTCAGTAGTTTGGTATTGTTTTTATGAAATAACACTTGCCATAGCAACTTTTGAAACACTTTGCCAAAGTATGGAGACAGGCTTACCAGTATACTCACAAAACAAAGCTCATTGCTAAAATAGAAATACATGTTGAATAATTCACTAAACTGATGTTTACAAGGTCATCTATACTACTTTCCAGTATTTTCAGTTTAGAACCTTAACGTGAAAGTGTTCTGTTCAATTCCTATTCATAAATTTATCAAAGAAAAATTTGAACTGGCAAATTTGTCAAGACTTTGCTTACCAATGTGGGACACCCCAATAATTTCAAAGCAGAAGAGAATGTGGCTTAGAATAATGAAAGACATCTGAAAGCTTTTATTTTTTTAAGTTCTCAGCTGAGCCTCTAGATGGGTAATTCTAGACTGAGATGTTCCTGATCGCTGAGATTTACAATGACAAAAGGGAGGCTTTCCTGAGTGATTTCCTTTTTAGAGGCAGAAGTTATACTGGAAACGTGAGGTTTAATAAGATCAGGAGTGAATCGTGTTAGCTTTTGAAATAGGAAATATCAAGGAACACCTCTCCAAGCAAGTGCAATAGCCATATAGGCTGCTGAATCACCACATCTGACACTTCAGGTGCCTGGGAATATATTAGATAACCATATATCTTCAATCTTCTAGAATTCAGAATCTTTTCCTCTGAGTTGTCATTTTATATTCTCAGCTTAGTTCTATACTTTGGTATTACATGGGCTGTGTTGCACCCTCCCATCCACCTCATCTTATAAAAACAAAAGATGAATGTATGTTCCAGGCTTCTGCACATTTCTTAGCAAAATCCCTCATCCAAACTGTATCACATGGCCAACTATTAACTATTTAACTGTTAACTCCTACAAATAACTTGTTCTCCAGATTCTGGTGGAGAAGGTTTTTAGTTCGTGCAAGGTGCTGTTGTTTCACTTTTATTTCCCCTCCTTTCTTACTACTAAAAAAAGCAGAATCCTGATCTATTCTTGTAGGTCTTGTGCTCATCCTTTAATTGTATATTTTTTTCCCAGGTCTGTTTTAGTTCTTGTTAAATGTATGAACTGGTTTGAAACTCTGAACAGAAAAGCTAATACAAAGCTACTGTCCCTACAAATTTTCAGTATTGTTAATATTGTGCCACAAGATTCTGAATTTGAAAATCTACTGTGTCTGAGGAAGTCTTGGAGATTTGACAGATCCAAAGGTTTAATTTTATTTGGTATTTTCTAACATATTTCAAGTGGTTATATCATAGAATCATAGGATGCTTTGAGTTGGAAGGGACCTTTACAGGTCATCTAACCCAACTGCCCTGCTGCGAGCAGGGACATCTACTAATAGATCAGGTTGCTCAGAGCGCCATCCAACCTGGCCTTGAATGTTTCTAGGGATAGGGCCTCCACTACCTCTCTGGTAACCTGTTCCAGTGTTTCACCACCCTCATCTTAAAAAATTTCTTCCTTGTATCTAGTCTAAATCTACCCTCCCTTAGTTTAAAACCATTACTCCTTGTCCTATCACAACATACCTTCCTGAAAAGATTTTCCCCATCTTTCCAATAGGCCCCCTTCAGGTACTGAAAGGCTGCAATGAAGTCTCCTTGGAGCCTTCTCTTCTCCAGGCTGAAAAATCCCAACTCTCTCAACCTCTCCTCATAGGAGAGGTACTCTGATCATTTTTGTGGCTCTCCGCTGGATGCGCTTCAACAGTTCCATGTCCTTCTTGTGCTGAGAGCTATATGTGGACCATATATATGGTTCAACTGGTTATATTTCATCTGATGGGATTACTGTCAGATTTGTATGGAATGCTCAACATATGCAGTGTTTGAAATTCTCTTACCACTTCTGTACACAGTATATTCTTTGTACTCTGTCTAAAAGTATCATATTTTCATATGGTGACTTGAAACCTGTTCCATCAGCTAATGCAAAACTAGTCTTTCTGCAGCTACTGGTGCTATTTACCATTTTCAGAAAACCTGAGCATCAGAAGACGGTATAAACTACCACAGGTCATGGATGAAATAGTTTCTGAGGTACTGGAATACAGACTACTTTGTGCATGTAGGATTCTATTCTTGTAAGTTTTTAAGGTACTAAAGACCAAATGGCTGAAATCCATAAAGTATTCAGTCTAGGTAAATAATATTCATATGATCTTGTTCATGTTTGCTGCCATCACTGTTATCCTTTCCCTGGATTTGTAAGGAAAATTATGAATGCTTTTGTGCTGCGATATTTTGACTTTGTGGAAATCAGGCAATGACCCACTATGTACTAAAATCACATGGTATAAATGTTTTTCAGTGGCAAAACAGATGCACATACTAGAATCTGATAGTCAATAGTTGGTATTAGTTACAGTTCCGTATGTGCTTTTGAAGATCCTTCATAAGGAATGAAGACTATATAGCTTGTGCCAGTGAGTTTTGTGTTCAGAAATGACTGAAAATTATTAAGTTTTCTGTCTCTAGGAAGCTACATAGTGGATAGACATGACTAGCAATTTTCCATGCTATCTGACTGACATTTTTTTTGTTCACATAAGGATCACCTTGTGACAGTAAAACATTAAGAACAAGTATATTTAGACATTTTAATAGCTAATGTAACATCAATAATTTTACACTAAATTGATCAGGGATGAAGCAGTGTTTATCACAGTGACATGGAAGTTTTAAAGGAAAAACTGTCTGCTACAGCTAAAAGCCTCCAGCATCAGAATATTTCATTTGTAGTTAATGTCTGTCTTGGAATAGCTGTGGAAATGCAATTGCAATGATGGCTTTTGTTAGACAGATACTTTTAACACACCTACCGGGCACTGAGTTTTTCTGTCAGCTCCATATCACTCGTCAAATAGCCTTCAGATTATAATGACTTGCAATTTCTACCTACCAGTACAGGACTTTAACAGATGGTTCAGATATTGATCCAGCAAGGCAATGAATACCGTAGGCACTGGGTCCTTTCTGCTGAATCCTTTCTACTCTGAATGGGTCGTTGATCAGTACTATTCTGAACATAGGTCAATGGAGTCAGTGTTTCATTTTTTAAATCTTCAAATCACTTTAAAAGCTTTAGGAGACGATGTCCAAGTCATGAGTGTACGTGATCTATGGGTACAATGATCCTGACTTCCAATCATGCAAAGATAAATTTACCTGACTGGGACAGAATGAGATAATTAACGTTATTTGAAAAACATGTGAAGATTGTAAATTTTAAATATTGATTAAAGTGAAAAGTTACAGAGAATGAGGTAGTATCTATTCTAAATAAACAGGAACATCCTCCCCCTCCAATCCCCTGCGTCGGAAATATAGACACCACAATGCTAAAACCAAGGAAAGTGATGAATACTAGTTTTCTCATCAAGTAGTTGTTTTTACTCACACTTTACATGAAGTGGGCACATCAAATTCAAATTTAAAGATTCATATTGATGTGATTGATGTTAAATATATATCGTATGGCACTGATACCATTAATAATGTGTAAGTTAGAAATACTTAACCAAAGATTTGATCTCAGAAAAGAGAAAAATACAGTAAAAAGTATGTGGTTATAATATTATTTACTGCCTTAATAAATATAGATTTATAGAATGGTTTGGGTTGGAAGGGAACTTAAACATCTTCTAGTTCCAACCCCACTGCCATGGACAGCAACATCTTCCATTACACCAGGTTGCTCAAAATCCCATCCAACCTGGCCTTGAACACTTCCAGGTAGGGGGCAGCTACAACTTCTCTGGGCAACCTGTTCCAGTGCCTCACCAACCTCAAAGTAAATTTATTCCTCAT
>Ga0065711_1003811_pt1 | contig 26232 bp, 12 predicted proteins | sample Hoacrofraction12_FD_59098 | JGI IMG/M metagenome (GOLD analysis project Ga0065711, IMG submission 59098) | Hoatzin crop microbial communities from Cojedes, Venezuela - Epithelial fraction 12 v2 (version 2) | ecosystem: Host-associated > Birds > Digestive system > Esophagus > Crop | place... | reverse complement strand
TATAGAGCAACTCCCCCACCTCTCCTTGTTGGTCTGTCTTTCCTAAAGAGTCTGTAGCCATCCATGACAGCATGCCAGTCATGCGAGTTGTCCTACCACGTTTCTGTGATGGCGACCAAGTCATAGCCGTCCTGCTGTACAATGGCTTCCAGCTCCTCCTGTTTATTGCCCATGCTACATGCTTTGGTATAGACACACTTGAGCTGGGCTGTCAATCTCACCCCTGTCCCTGGCCCGCCAAGCCTGGGCTCGTCCCTAGTGAGGTGGGCAATGTCCCCTTCCCCCTTCGAACCTAGTTTAAATTTATGCAATTAGACATATCTACACCAGAGACTGCTCAGTCCTGCCAACAGTCCAAGACTAATTCCTTCTAGCACATTCGATCCACAGTGCTTAACACTGGGCTCAGGGCTGCTTTGAGCCCATGCCACATCCCATGGCCTTGAGAAAGAATTATTTAATGAATGTGGTATTCTTCCTCTTCAAAGTGGCTGAAGTAACTTGCATGGTATTTAGTAGCCTCACAGACCATGTTTTATAGCATGAGACCAGAATATTGCTGCATGTCCTAAACAAATAGCATGAGGCTGTATGGGGGTCTGAGAGTGCAAGTCTGCCAGACTATGTCCCGCAAAGGGACACAAACCCAGTGATGTCTTCTCCATGCTGCCCAAGGAAATCTCTGGAGTGAACTGTCCTGAAAATAACCTGCCCACATTTGGTCTTGAAGGGAACTAGTTTGCTCCAAAAGAGAGCTTGGGAGTAAACATGCAATACAGTGTGAGCAGTCAAGGCCCTGGGTGCAAACTGGTCTCCTAGATTATCTGGGTTACATAGTCATACCCAAAGAATTGTGCAACAGTAACCAATTTTTAGAAATAATATCATTTTGTTGGTGAGGTACAGCCATATCTAGCATATCACATTGCAGCAGCTGGAATTCCTATTTTGTAGTGAAATGAATTCATTAATGTGAATGTGGCTCACAAATTAACTATGATATTTTCTTTGCTAATCATTGATATTGTCTTTAAAATGGCCTGCTAGTTTAAGAGTTTCTTTGGGAGAAAATGGCAGCTGAGAGCTCTACAGCAACATCAAATTCCAGGCTGGCATGTGATTTGTTTTAGATATAGCTATGACTGTGATTGTAATTGCCTTGGACTTTCTTGATGATCACTATTCAGAAAGTTTCAGATGATCCTGAAAATCAGAACTATTTTGAATCTTACCTCTTTGATAGTTGCCTGAAGTACAGTAAGGTAAAAGGGTATTGAATACAGTCTATCATGAAACTTTCTGGTGACTGATAGGTTGTTCAAAGCTGAGAATTAGATTCAGACTAACTATTTTTAATGCCTAAAATGGACTTAGATGGATTTTAAGCACTGAGGCCTTACTGTAAAATTCGGAGTTCCTACTCCCTTAAGTAGACCAAGTGTTTTAGGCTACATTTTCTCTCGCATATTTATAAGAAGCTGGATGTCTGTCTCTTTCGTTTAAACATTTATGGAATTGACATTTAAAGCATAGAAATATCCAGACTGCATTTAAACCCTAAAGGGGTCAATTTTCTTATACTTCCAACATGCCTAAAATACACGTACAAAAGTGAATGCAGAAAAACCAAAATAGGAAAGACTACTCCCATTCAAAAATGCAGTTATGATATTGACCTTTTTCTAGTAGTCTAGTGGTTGAGACTTACTTGAACATGGGAAATTAAAGAATTTGCCACACCATTGGCTGAAGAAGTGGGAGATATAAACGCAGTTCCCTCAGCCGACCAAAAAGATTCAAAGCCAGAACTCTGTGGTTTTCATAAAGTGCCCTAACCACTGGGTTGCCATTTGTGGAAAGGACATTTTTTACCCCTTCCCTTGTAAGGGCAGTGTTACCAAGGGGTCAGGAAGGCTAAAGTTTGGAGGCTGAGGCTGAGGAATGCAATGGTGAATGAATTGTCCTGACTGTCATCAGTGATTCTAGGTTGGCTTTAACTGAAATAGCAATAATGCCGGGAAAAGGGATATGCACCTGCCAGGGTGTTTTGCAAAATGTGAGGCAGACCATCATCATCACCATCTCTTCTTTTCACATTTTAAACAGACATTGCTGCTCAGTGAAGTGCCTATCCTCACTTGCACACCTTTGGTCTCAGATTTCCAGAAGAGTTAGTACCTAACACAGAGACTGAACCCAGGCTTTCATCAAGAGTGAGAATTCAGACATATTCCAGCATTCAGTTTTTCCTCTAAGCTGAATCCAGGGCAGAGTGACTGAGCCTAACCCACCCATAAGACGATGCCATGCTCTGTAAGGGAGCTCCATTAAGGATGCATTTGGCCAAACTCCCTGCTTAGCACAGCAAAACTGAATTCCGTACTCAGCACTTCCACTTACTGTATGCAGAATTTATGTAACGAAGTTAGGCACCTTGGATCACCCTCTATAGACCGTGTTTTATGAGATTCTGTGATGCCAAACCTGGGCTCCTGTACCTCAGAATATGGCCTTAAAGTTGAATGTGCTTCTGTCAGTTCCACAGGTAATATTTGAGTCAGCTATGCTCACTGCCATCCTCGCCCCACTGCCTGAGAAAACCACCTTGGAAAATGCTTTCAGCAAAGTCAGTTCCAAGATTCTCACCCCATTAATCAGCAATAAAATTTTTAATACAGCCTGCTGAATTCTCTACTTTGACCAAGAAGTCCATTCTCCTTGAGTGACACTAAAAACTATTCAGTATGGAGAGTGGTGGTTCAAGGTCTGACCCATTTTGTATTGACTTGAGGAAGAACAAGAGTGTGCCATGTTGCTGAATGGCAACATTGACTCCTTAAACACTGTGCAGTGAGATCAATGAAAATAAATCAATACATCACTTTAAAAATGATGTCATGGAAAGAAGTCTCGTAGGCTTTCCCCTTTGAAATAAAAGAGGTAAAGAACAGAATTTGCTGCAAACACAGTAAACCAAGTACTGGTAAAGTCCCACAAAAATGCATTAACTTATTTCACAGACTGTCACCAATGGGATTATCAGAAAGCTCACTTACTTTGCTCCTTCCCAGCTCACTGAGGAGCAGTTCATCCCCCAGTTTTACAAAGCAAAACCTAGAGTTTTACCAAACAAAATGAGATTATCTTCTGCCCACATACCATAAGGATGAGAACAAGATTTAAAATAAGGCAGGAATGATGTGCTAGCAATGAAAAGATTTATGTTATTACAAAGGTCTGGGAAAGCCTGAAAAAATCAGAACATTAAAACATGGGGACTGTCACACTACCATGACTTGCTACAATTTAAGCATTTCTTCATTTGCAGTTAACATGAATCTGAAAGGAATGCTGTTGAAATAGCATTATTTCTGTGGTTGTATGAGGTGTAGAGATATGTTTTCAAGTAGTTAAAATTCTTCTTTTTCCCTCATCCCACTTAATTAATTAGGAATGATTTATCTGAGAAGGAGATAGACTGGAAGCAGAAGGCATTCATGATGGTTTAATTATGGTTTAACTGATGTGTTATGAAATTTGAAAGAATGGCCAGATTATTGAATGAATGAGAATTTATTGTGATGCTCTTGTTATAATATCAAAGCAAATTGTGATGTTATTCAACTCAGCAGAATACTTAGAACACTAAAATACATCACTAATAAAGGTGCATTTTTTCAATTATAGTGTTGTTTGCATATTTTTTCAGGACTTGATTTAGCAGGCATGGTGGTGTTGGGTTGACAGTTGGACTTGATCATCTTAGAGGTCTTTTCCAACCTTAATGATTCTAAGGACCTGAATGGAGTCATCTTCTAGAGGAGTGTAATCCCATTCTTTCTGAAATCCAGCAAGGACTGCTTCCAAATTAAGCTAGAAAAAATTGTTTGAAATACACAAATGGAATTCAAGAGTGGAAATGTATATCAAGGCATAGATTATAATTTCGAAACACTGCCTGGGGAATAAGTACAGAACAGTGGAGTCTCATTAATTTGCTTCTCACTCAACCCCCCCAGAATAAAAGATGTCTGTGACTATAATCACAGTGAACATCCTCTAGGTTTGTGCATTACGGCTGGAGTTCTAGACAGCCAAAATCCCGTCCACTTCTCTCTGAGTTACAGAGACACAGAAAACCAAGGCTGTGGAGGGTTGAAAGATGTGAAATGCAATGACTGTAACTGTGCTATTGAAGTAACGAAGAGCTGAAAAGCGTGACTGATGAGCTCTTAGATAATGGATTAATGAGCAAGATGCCTGTAGTTCGTCAAAGGCCTAATGGAAATCTACACAAGGTATCTGCAGTATTCTGTGGAGAAGGATGTGGAGACTGGGAACTATTCAAATATAGCATTAGAGAGACAGATAGAGCAAGAACAGACCAGAGTGATGTTAATATTTTCAGCTCATACATGTATTTCAAGTATGTTAGTCCTTTAGAGCATAAAAAAGCATGATGGAAAATAACTTGCAGGAGACCATGATTTAATGTACAAAGAACAGGTAAAACATGAGGAAAACAAAGATTCAACTTGAACTTTTTCAAAAATTTGAGCTACTAGGCAGATACTACTGTGTGATGCTTGATCATTGCACCCTGTGTTATATGCAAAAATGTAGTACACAGGGGTGGACGCAGGGACAGGCTACAAAGGAGGAAGTCAGAAATGTTGCCCAGGCATGTAAGGAGCAGTTCCAGGAAAGCCAAAGCTCTTCTTGAGTTGAGGCTTGCCAGGTCACGAAGAGTTTATACACCTACATTGGCAGCAAAAGGCTGAATGAAGGAAATGTGAATTTGTTGCAGAATGGTATGGATGATTTAGCAACAGCAGACACAGATAAGGCTGAGTGGCTCAATGCCTACCTTATCTCAGTTTTCATCAACAAGGTGTCCCAGGTTGTTGTGATTGGACGCAGAGTTCAGGAGTAAGAATGACCAGCAATGGCTGAGGACAGAACTCAACCCACACAAATCCATGGGACCTAATAGGCTGTGTCTAAGGAGATAGAGACAACTGGCCAAAGTCACGGCCAGGCCTCTGTCATCGTTGAAAGACTGGAGATCAGCATCAGTCCCTGACAACTGGAAATGTCAAACTCATCTTCAAAAAAAGGCCAAATGATTCGAGGAACTACAGGGTGGTCAGCCTTCCTTCTGTGCCTAAGAAAGTCAAGGAGCAAGTCCATTTGTGTTATATTTCTGAGCATGTAAAGGAGACAAAGAGGACTGGGAACAGTAAGCATGGACTGACCATGGGTAAATCATGCCTGGGCGACCTGACAGCCATCTAGCAGAAAATGACTGTATTCGTGGATGAAAGTGAACTGTGGATGTCGTTCACCTTGACCTTTACAAGATTTGTGTTTTTTGTATACCCAAATATTCTTGTATCCTCGGTAGGACATTGTGGTCTGGATGGGTGGACAACTAGTTGAGTAAAAGGCTAGCTGGATATTAGCTTCAGAGGGTTGTGTTTAATGAGTTGTACTCTGTCTAGAGGACAGTATGAAGTAGGATATCACAGGAGTCTATCCTGGGATGTCTATCCTTGGATCTATACCCATCAAGTATAACATCTTTATCAATGACCTGGAGGATGTGAGACGTGCACTCTCATCAAGCAAGCAGATAGCACTACACTGGGTCCAGCTGATATGCTAAAGAGAAAGGCTGACATCCAGAGCGACCAAGGCTGGTGGATGGGGTCAACAGGAACCATAAGAAATTCCAGAAAGACAAGTGCAAAGTCCTGCATCTGGAACAGACTAACAGACTATTGTCATGGGTTGGGGACTGACACCCTGGGGAGCAGCTCTGCAGGCCCTGGGAGTCCTGCAGAATGGCAAGCTGGACATGAGCCAGCCATGTGCCCTGGTAGCAAAGTGGCAGGAAGGTTATTGCTTGTGCCTGATCCCATTGAAATGCCCCAGGGCATCATGGGAATGCCCTGGTAGAGCGGGAAAACAAATGCCAACTTTCTAAATCTGAGACTATTGATCTAACCACAGGACTATCCGTTATTAGATATCTGCAGTGCTGACTATGTAGAAGATTTCCAGGCAGGTTTAGTGGTCTACCATCCTTTAATATACAGGAAATATCCACAAGAAGGTGCATTCCTCACCGTGGGAAGCCACCTCCGTGTTCCATGTCCATTTCAGGGACTTGAGCTCCAGGAGATATTTAACCCTGTGTAAAGGAAATAGGAGCCATTTCCACCCCAGCAGACAAAGTATTTCCATCAGGACCCTAGAAGGGAATAGAAACAGGGAATACCTTCTTCTAAGACTAATTTTTCTTTCTCATAGGAGAAGCAGGATGACTGAGGCCAGCATAATTATTCAATTATTGTAATTTTAAGCTGCAAATGCACTGGAGTCAAAGTGTAAATGCTCTTCTTCCATTAAAGCATGAGGTACAAATTCTCCAGTGCGGAGAAGAGAAGGCTCTGGGGAGACCTTATCGCAGTCTTTCAGTATGCAAAGAGGGGTTATAAGAAAGACGGGGACAAATTTTTAGCAGGGCCTTTTGCAATAGGGCAAAACTAAAAGAGGGTAGTTTTAGACTAGATATAAGGAGGAATTTTTTTACGATGAGGGTGGTGAAACACTGGAACAGATTGCCCAGAGAGGTGGCAGATACCCCATCCCCAGCAACATTCAAGGTCAGGTTGGACAGGGCTCTGAGCAACCTGGTCTGGTTGAAGATGTCCCTGCTCATTGCAGGGGGGTTGGCCTAGATGATCTTTAAAGGTTCCTTCCAACCCAAACTATTCTATGATTCTGTGATTCTATGAATTTCATAGGCCTTCAGGAAATGTAAATAACAGCCCCCTTCTACAGAGCTTGATTGCTAAGCAACCCCAAACTATAAACATCTAATTTTTATTTTACCAAGCACAATTACCAAGTAATCAGCCATTAGGGAAATCTATGTCAAACAAAATATTGGCAGAGGAAAATTTAGTCTGCCTAGTAGACGGCTGCTTTTATCAGTGAAAAATGCTAAGATATCAGAAAGTAAATTCTAAAATTAGTTCATCAGCTTAAACAAACTTTTAATTATTCTTGTAACTGGGGATCATTAGATTATTCTGTACACACACTGGGAAGAAATAATTCACAGAAATACTGAATCTTTAAGTCCCAGACCATCATGACTATTTAAAAATTATTTATATTTTCATACCAGCAGCTAGATCTAATTAGACTAAATTCTGTTGGTACTTCATTCTTCCAAGAACAGTCTGCATAGCTGATTTTTTAATGATCTTTACCCCATAAAGTCCTATTATCATGTAAACAGTGTGAGCAGAGGTAAAGCACATCAAAGAAAACGTATCCATTGTTTGACTTCAAGAGATTGTAATGTTTCTGGTATAAATATCACTCAGGGAGAATCTTACTGAAGTATTTGACCTAAATGTCAGAAGTCTACTTTCTAGCAACGCTCAAAGAGAGCAGAAGTGTGGTTTTAGCCCACATCTCAGTACTCCTGAGCTTCTCTTGAGGGTGTAGTCTTTTTGGTATGCAGTAAAGAGAAAATTACAATAAATATTCCCTATCTACTGATTGAAAATACGAAGCTCTTGATTTAGATGGCTATACCTCTAGATTAAGGGTGGAGACAGATCAGATTCCAATAATCTTGGACTGCTACCAGCTCATTTCCAGAACAGCTCTGCAGAGAAATAATAGCACTGAAAACTCCACAGTTTTACTTTAGCTTGTTCTGCCTCTCGTAAGAGAAATGGATGAAAGGCCAGATATGTGATATGCTTTCAAAGGAAAGTATACGGTGATGTGTTTCCAGTGGAGTTAAGTTAACATGGTTTGTTCATGATTTCTGGTTCCAGTACCTTAATAATGACAGAAGTTAGGGAGCAAGAGCCTGAATTATCCTTTCCTTAAAATTGTTGGGGTCTTCCTGTTTATGACACGTGATAACTACAACCAAAGCCTAGGTCGTATTGACTTGAAACTTAAACATTAGAAGTACTCTTCTGATCCCATTAGAAAAACTGTCTCTGATGAATCTTCTTTTCATTTTGACTGACATAAAAAAATCCAACCTCTTTTCACACATCCAATTCAGAAATTTGAGAAGAAGTTTGACCTCAGGCTCTTCAGAGTTCTATGACTTAAAGAGTCTCAGATGATTTATTCAAAATCTGTTTTATCTCCAGTAACTTTAAGCAGGTGTCCTACAATGAACAAATAGCTCATCGTGGTGCTTCAGCATGACTCCATATCTCTCTGAAAATATAATTGTGTATTTTTAGGTCCTAAATAAATGCAGAATCTGAGTTCCTCAATTTCACAATGATATCACTTATCTTTCTCCAGGAAGAGCTTAGATAGGATGGAAAATCCATTGTGGTCTTTAAACTGAATGTTTAATAAACACTTTTAAAATAGTTTGCTTACTCCATATACTTGTCTGCCTGCTCTGCCCAAGTATAACAAAATCCCGTTTCAAATTGACATCCACTGTAGCTCTGGAATATGTTTAGAACCCAAGGCAACTGATAGAAAACCGAATACAAGTCTTTTGTGTAATGCACTGGGGTATGTAGTGCGTTTCCTTAGATGGAACAGTAAAAGTGCAACTGCAGTGACTCAATACTTTTATAAAATTTCCTAAAAAAGCAGCATTGAAACCTGAGTAAAATTGAAGTGTCCTTTCTTAAAAATTCAAGCCTCAACAAATGAAGTATGGATTTTTCTTTCACTCATCTTACTGAAAATTAAGAGCTGCTGCACTGAACCAAGGAAATTATAGCAATTAAAAAGAAAGTTTAGGGAAAGCAAACTTTGACCCTTCTGCACAATGTCCATGTTAAAAAGGAATATATTCTTATGTCTGTCCAGTGCCTGATGGCTTTGGTAATACAGAAAAATTAAATCTCTAGTAGCTTAACAAGTACCTCCTGTACAACTCTTTCGCACTCCTTTAAAAGGAAAACAACCTCATCTTCTACACACTCTAAATTCAGCAATGGTCCTTGCATTCACCTGGATGTCATTAATTCAGCCAGATTCCCTATTATTTCGTAACTTCAGTGAGAAAAAATCCTGTCTGCTGATTGTTATTTATTTTACACTTTTTTTCTCCAGATTTCTTGCAGCCAAAGCTGCTGCAATCCTCATTAAAGGCCAAATTATCCATTGAATTTTATCCAAACTTTAAAAATTGTTTTGATATTCTTAGAGGGAGCCTATAGGTGAGTACTGCTAGCTGAATCACTGCCTACTACTTGTGCGGCAGACAGACAAATGCAGATGAATCAATTACTAAGGACAAGGAATTTAAAAGAAATCCCTGTATTTCTAATAATGTTGTTTAACCATTTTCTGAATTTTAGCAGCAAAAAACAATATCAAGGAAAGCAACTAGAAAAATCTTTAAAAACACAAAACCCTGAAAATATAAAGAAAGTAAAAAATGATCACATTAACACAGTAAGTAATAAAAAGTCAAACTTACTGTCCTATGTAAAAAGGCAGCGTATCATTCAGATATTGAAATAAATTCTCTAGACATTTGCTGAAAGAGGTCAGTTTTACACAAAAGAACATCTATTGCCTCGAAACCAGTGAAATGCACCTGGCTGCCAGGCTTCATTTCTGTTCTGCGTGGAAGTTACAGCCTGTGTTGAAAGCCTGTGGTTACTGCATTTGGATCAGGAGATGTGAGCAGCGGACTTCAAACTGACCTGTCATCTTCTAGCAGTAACCACTGGATCTGACTGGATAGTGAGCCCAACACAGAAATTGATACGAAGTATATAAGTGTCCCCTTCTATGAATTCATATTTTGGTTTTCTTACTAATATTCTAATTAATTAGTAAAGTATAAGTAGATGATTAGATTCCCTGTGACTTAACAAGCAAATTCAGATCCAGTTCAGTTTTGCTGAAAGATCTGCTAAAATTCAAGGGCCTTTTAAGACGAATACACATGCAAATATCAGTGATGAGGGAAGATTTATGATTTTTATGCTTGGAACATCTTGTGACTCTGACTTGAAACCAGGGTAAAGACTGATGACTCTAACTGCACTTTAGTTGGGGTTAACTTCAGCCAGAATGAAACCCATGTGAATCAGACTTGAACAAGTGCCATGCACTGAAATTGTGCCATTCCTCGTAACTCTAGTAGAAGTTTTAGGAAACTAACTCTGGCCATGTTAATGCCAGTTTAGCTCATTCTTTTTTCTGTAAAGAAGGGCAGGTGTGAAATCAGGACCAGACACAAAAGTACTACATAACAACAATATATAGCATTAAAATCTAAGTTATTCAATAATGCAATAAACTTATCATTAAATTAATAATAAGTGGATGTCAGAAAAATCTGCGTGTAATGTCAAGTCTGGATGAGACACTGGGGCAGAATAACTCAGAGAACAAATGTGCTTTCCAGGGTGTCTCACAGGACATTGCATTCCCAGTCTCTCCCAGCAGCAGAGCCTTCTTGTCGCAATAGCTCCCCATGGATGAGGTAACGTTCTGACTGCCAGTGTAGAGAGAACAAAATCACCTGCAATGCTTACACTGAAAGGGAGATTGCATTTTAAACCTGCAAACCACATTAGAAACATTGCTTCTATCATGTTTCCTGCAGTACTACTGAAAAGGTTTTTGATTCTCTTCAGTCTCAGTTGATGTTTTCAAGGTGAGTTCACATAGACATCTCTTTCCTTGTAGACAGATAGTTGAAGAAACTATGGTCATTTTTCAAATCTAAGCTTTACTTCTTGTACAACATTAGTTCTTGAAGTATTCTCAGCAATACAGATCTTGAGAGACAAACAAAATCTGACTGACTGGGTATAGAGGGGAACAGCCGAAAGGATTGAACTGTGACTTTGTATCATGAACCACCCACAACAAAGTGCTAAGATATCGTTTGATGGCCATTAGGCTGGGCTTCCATTTTGTGATTGATAATCTGTGATCCTTATCTTTAGAAATTGTCTTACAGTCTCTGCAGAAAGGAGTAATTACAACAGTCAGTCACTGCAACCGCTACCTGGATTCTAAAATGCCTCAAGGACATCAAGAAGAGAAAGCATGCCTGCAGAGACAGTGCTTTTTAAAACCAAAAACTACAGACATTTTTGGATCCCAGAAAGAAGGGAATACTGATAATTCTTGGAAACGGAGAGGACACGTAGCGTTAGCAGCATGCCAAGGTAAAAACTATTCTAACCTGGCATGACTAGAATCTAGTGGTGTCTTCCATCAAGCAACTGCTTCTGTCCTAATTTTTCACAAAGCTTTCAGCTGCTGCCTACTATGCCAGGACCCTTTTGAACAACTAGGAGGAAGACGTGGGAGCAGAAATAGCAACATGTTATTGCCTGCTCTGTAAGCAGTCGTTTGTGTAGCAGTAGATATTATGTGGTGCTAGCAGGTGTATTGATAATTATAGCAGCACAATACTTTGGGTGAAGGAATGAGATTGCCTGCAAGGTCGATTGAAAAGCATACGAAAAAGAAAGGGAATTTATGGAAAGTGGGTGAATGTTTCATTTTCTTAATTCCTATTTAGTGAGGAACATCTGGCAAACTCCACCAGACAGCTTGGTTTGTTAGACTTCTTTTATTTGCTGCGTTTGTACATAAAGCAATTGGAGTAAGTACTTGTAAAAGAAGTGTGACCCATAATCAGAGTCTTCACAAGAAATGAAGCTGGAGACATGGCAGAATGCAGATGTACGCATGCACACATACACACACACACACGTGTATATATATATGTATATACACACACACACATGCTAATCTCTGAAATCTTTTTTTACTCCATTTGCTCTGAATATGAGGAACATTCAGAGAGGATCAAATCCCACCTGCTGGGGCTGGTGTGCGAGAGGGGCAGAGACGCGGTGAGCAGTGCAAGCCCCGCACTTGCATGTCAGCCTGCCGGGGCTGGTACCTCCACGCTGGGCTGAGTTCCCTTGAGCAGCATCTTCCCTATTGACCAGCACCACACAACAACCACTGACAGCAGACTTAGCAAACTAGCTGCATCTAAACCAAGGTCTAGTCAACACGATGCCAGTGAGGCCTGGGAGGACCTGATCTCTCTATTTCAGGGCTTTGTTCCCAGCTACTAGGGTGGAGTGGCAGAGAATGACCAAATGGAGTTCCTGAGGAGCTCCCTGTGATCACCAACTCTGGTGGGCAATTCCTCACATCCTTCCCAGGCTCACGGTAGAGTTAGTACAGTCATTTATATTTCATATGAGAAATGAAAGGGTCAGCAAAGCCCACTGGCCCCACTCAGCTTCATCACTTAACTTGTTTGGGCTCCCTTGTCATAGATGGAGTTGTGGAGAGATGAAAGGTCCTCCTCATTTATCGTTGTTGAAAAGCACTTCCAATGGGAAACTCCACTGCTATTTTCATCAGGGTTATGTCCTGTTTTGACACTGTTCTCAGCTTTGTACCAAGGCAGTTAATTTGCAACGCTTGTCCTACAATGTCTTTATAACTTTTGCTTTTAAGATTTCAGGTGGAAAATCCTTTAATGGTGGCCAAGCAGACTTATCTCTTTTTCTCACATTGGCCACTGTGCCAATGCACATATTTAGATTCCCAACTCTTGACCATATTCCCACAAGCTTTGATTTCAGTGGGTTTTCTTCGCTATGCTCATCATCTAATGTACTGTCTTGTACTTTTCCAGTCGACAACTGCACAAACTGATGGTGTCCTATTATAGCTGTTGACATGGAAACATCATAAGAAACTGTTTGTTGGATAAGACTGCTTTTTCACATAGGACAGACAGAGCTTAAATGCCTGTTTTCCTGACTCACTTTCAGCCATTTTAAGCCACAGACAGTTTACCTTCATTGTCACTTCCCCCCTGTGCTGACGGATCATGTTTGGAGTCTCTGCTTAGAAATGAGTCTGTCTGAAACTGACTGTCTTGGTTATAGAAATTTCAAACAAATCCTATTCCCACTCGTGGCCAAGTTCTTCATCATCATCGTCTGGCTTGGAAATTATTATTATTAAAGCTGACTCTTTCCTACCTGATGAAGGTCTGAACCAGAAAGCAGGCAGTCCCACTAGGGAACTGGAAAGCAGAATGTACGTGCAATGAAAAGCTATTAAAGCGTCTCTTCAGGAAAAGAAAAGGTGCGCTGCTTCTTTAGAGCAGACATCACTTGTCAAGCACATTACCCGTTCTGGGACATTGTTTCAATAACTTATGAAACAGAACAATAAAGAAAATGTCCAGAAGTATGTACTGCCTACTCCTACTGAAGCTGCTAATAGAAAACTTGTTTCAGCAGGCATTAATAATTGAGCACTGAGAACATGATTTCAGGTCTCAGCCAGTTATTTAAAATCTAACAAATTTTACTGATAATGTAAAGATAAGATGAGTTAGANAAGAATGACTTTGATAAGGACCTGCTTTATATTCTGCTTTATATTCTGAACTTTAGGCAGAGCTTGTTATCTGAGATCACTGTAGGCTGCGGTTTATTCATGCGGGGCTTGGTCCTTTGAGGTGGTACCGCATGCATTACTCTCAATCTTGAACACAAAATATTCAATGATTTGCAAAGCCACAACCAGACAGAAATAAATCTGGTTTTTGTCCCTTTTCAGCACAACTGGAGAAACATCCCTTGCCAAAAGGCTGGCTGGGCTATTGGTTCATGCTGCTGCTAACGATACATCAGACCACATCTCAGGAAGGAATCGGCTGGACTCATTTCATACTGGGTACCTAAGACTAGCAGATCTAATAAACATGAAGATGTGAAAGAGAGAGCTGGTATCAGACATAGAGATGAGATTGTTTCGACTGATGTGTTTACATGTTCAGTTTTCACTCTCCATTAACTGCTTCTTCTTTGTCTGTGAAATGTTATTAAAAATTGCAAACTAACCTCATTTTTCCTTAACTGTTCATTAGTACGAAGACTGCAAAAAAATATCAGATGAATAAGAAAGATAGTAAGTACTAGGAAAAACTGTAGTAGTTTGTGAGGTAGCTAATATTTTCAACTGACCGTATATCAAATAAATAGATTTTCACAGTCCTAGGATACAGGTGAGGCATATTGTTATATTTACAGCATCACATTTCAGGGTGGGTTTTTTTTAGCAGCAAAATGCCATCAAACTATAAGCCTGAAGGCCTTTGAATTGTGAATACTCCAAGATTATTCTCACATCTATCTTTCAACTGAGAGTAGCAACACTGCCGTGTGTCTTATTTAAGGCACTTCAGTTAAGGATCTATGAAAACTTCATGGGCATAACACAAGAAAGCGTGACAATCTCACAGCTTCCACTGACATCAGTGAGATGCCGTCTCAAAAAAATCCTGCCTCTGTCCAGATATTCCCTGTTCTTCAATTTTTCAATGAATTTTTAAATTTCTCATTCAGCCTATAATAAGCGTGGCAGGATGAGGAAGGTGGTACTTTTTGTAAATGTCAAAAACCCACGATCCTTCAAGCACATAAACAGTCTGACTTTCATAAGAAAACATTGTATTTGTGTTGCTAAAGACAAGACTTGGTCTCATTTTCCTTCTTCATTTTACAGATAATCACAGGTTCTGTGAGCCTGAGACTGTTGTTCAAAACATGAATCTCAAAATAATAAATAATAACTATTGGATTTATTGCCCATGGTATTAGGTGATTCCTGTATTCCAGCATATCCTTCATCCTTCTCTGTTCCTCGGTATCTCTGATAATTAAGAAAGACCTGAGCGAATAGTTGTTCAATTATACTGTTCAGCTCCTGAATGTCCACCTGTGGAAAAGGTCTCTCAAGCACTCAGAACGACCCTCCTTGCTTTGAAAAATAAAGATTTGCACTGTTTCCTTGGTTCTGAAGCTGAGCAGCTCTCACTGAAGCCACTGAGAATCCTGGTGCCAGCAGGATCTGGAGAAGACTTTGTATTCAGAGGAAGAACAGCTAAGAAGTAGTAATTGGATATTCAGAAACTCATACTTAACCAGGACATGTGAAATGAGTAACGACCCAAGCAGCTTTTAATTTTCCAGTCTGAAATGCCATTTCAAGTGCAACAGCCCATTTCACAAGTGTAGGTTGTGTGCGTACCTATCTGACCATTTCCAAACATGTCTGCTAAGTGCTATCATAAACCCCAGCTTTCTGCATTATGCCATTTAGCACAGATTTTCTGAATGCATGTTTCCATTCTGTGCTATAATTTGGACTGTTCAATTGCCTAGGAATAATCTGAGGTAGGTTGAACACACTGTACTAAAACTCCGCTTTCCTCCACTTACTGTTCAGTAAAGAGAATTCTAATAGTTTCTATCATGCCATTAAAGTACAGGCATGGCTATGTAAGCTCTAGCTATTTCTCCATCAAAACTAAACAATAATGCCTAGGTGCCAAACTCACCCAGTTTCCAGAAATCTAGATTGACCTACAGTGCTCTGAAGCCTGAAAGAAATGTACAGTGTGATGCCATAGCTGGAATCATAAATTCATCCAGCTTGACGACCATGCACTGAACATTTGTGTATCCTCAGTAGTGCTAACAAAATTGGTAAATGAATTTAGAAGGAATCCTGGAGGATAAGAATATGGGGAACAAACCAGATTATATGAACAGGACTGTCAGTGTTTCAAAGCTGCATCGCAGTGTCTTACTGAAACACACAGCAGCAGCGTTCACAGCACAGACAACAGCACTGACAACAGCCAGAGAGCCTGATGGTACAACTTCTTCAAGGTATAAGCACACTCCGTGTGTGTGTGAGAGAAAATGAGGAAGACACTCAGTGTGGATGGGATTCAGGCCACACAACTTTAAGTGTGTCTCCAATATAGATGTTTACATCTCAGCTAATCACCTGAGGCTCCTTCCACTCAACTGTGAGAAACAGACATTTTTAGGGCATCGTTCGCCTGAGCAATTTTAGATGTCTGCTTCTGGATGAGATGAATTGTACTCTGAAAGTGCCAAGTGCATTCCACTGACTCCAGAGAGACACTAGGCAACTAGGTTAAGTGAAGATGTTTGCAATGTATATGTGGATATAGCATATATGGGACACTAACATCTATCTATTTGGATTTTCTTTTTTTATATATATATATATATATATATATAAATGTATATATATTCTGTCTCCTTGCAATGAGTATTTAGGTATGACAATTTCATATCTCTTTCTCTTGATCCTTCAATACGTCCCTCTGAAATGCCCCGATGAAATGATACCTTTACCACATTTTTCCGTCCACATCTACATAGAGCTTTCTGTCACCCAGTCTGATGTTATCCCGCGTTCAGATTTCACTACCAGGATGTCTGCAAGAATTGCATTTGTCATGTGGATTTCAGACTGCATCGCAACCTGCTGTGCAGATCTCCCAGGAGAATGTTCCTCGTGGAGCCTTGACCTGATGATCACTGGCTTATGGGCATTCACTGCCCCAGAAAGAGACAGGGAGACTGAATGGCAGCTGTCACAGGCATTATATAAAACCCACCGTGATGCCAGGTTTGACCTTCACAAACTGCCTCAGCCAAACTTCAGCTGTAACTCGGCAAAGTTTCCAAGTGAGAATTTCTGTCATTTGTTGAAAATCCAAGTCTCTGTAAGGAACAGGGCATCATGCTGATTTCTAAGAAGTTCAGGAAATGTGTTTAAGGGTGTCTAATGCCTAATGGAGAATTTGTTGTGCTGGAAATCAGAGTAAACAACCCAAAGTACCTCAGCCTTGACTTCCTCTCACCTGCTGCTATGTTGCTATGGCAAATCTTCGGATTCTGTTCCTCATGGCTCAATGAAAAATGAACCAGGAAACACTCATTTTTAACACATAATGGTTTGTGTTTGTACAGCACCTATCAAAGCTGTGAAATGCTTAGCCCTAATTCCAGCTAGAAGAAGACAAAAATGTAGTGGACTAAGAGGCACCTGTTTGCACTGTGCACAGTTTTTATAATTGGTGCAGCATGGGTTGGAACATAAAGATGGATCGTAAACTTCCTCATTTTGTTGGGAAGACGCTCTGCCCTTGATTACTTTTCCCACTCCAATGCTCTGCCCTGGACAGTTGGTGGAGAGGCAGCTGCAGAACCACTTCTTCTTCTGAAACTACAGCTGGGTCCAGCCCTGTCCCCGTGCTGATTTCCATATCCACCTTTACAGCTGGCTGTACACTTTGCATTGTGCCGATGAATTTGAAAGTAGTGCTGAAGTTGAAATAGCTGCATTTCAGTAAGCTCAACCAGCCCCTTTATACAGGCCAACAAGTAGCCATGATTAGGTGGAATGATGTTTGGTCACTGATGGTAATGAACAGATTTTAAACAGTGAAGTGGCAATGAGAGGGCTGGGGTGTGTGTAAAGCTTTTGAGTTGTTACTGCAGAGTGATGCACCTCTGCAGCACCTGTTTTTGGCTTGGACAATTGGAATTTTTAATTATAGACTTTATTTCAGAATCTGTCTGGTTTGAAAAAAGATTAAAAGGTGCTATGGTTGTTTATTCTGTTTATCTAATTATTTTTCATCTGTAAATCAACAACAGACTGTAAGAAGACAGTTCTTGGATGCCAGATGAGTCCTTAAAACCTTTTCTTCATACATGTAGAGGCAATTACTGAATCTACTTTTACCCTCAGAAATCTAGCACAAATACTTTAAACTCAGGAGGAATCTAGTAAATCAACAGGAAAACCCCTTCATCATGCTTAAGCTCTCAGTTCCCTCCAAAGCCTGGCAATTTTATACTAAAGTTTCAATGGCTGCTCGTATTCACAAAACTTTGCGAAGGACTGTACTTCTCCAGTGTTGACTCTTCAAAAGGCTGTCATGCTCCCTCACCTGTGGGCTAAATAATATGATCTGGCGTTTCCTAAGACTATCAACGGTCACCAAATGTTGCTTGAAAAATTTGACTGTGGATGTGAACCTAGCAGGACAAAGAAATCCAACGTGTCTATTTCAAGACAACTAAATATGTAATCTTATAAGAGCAGATTTTGAAACCTTGAGCCAAAAACACAAAATGGAAGATATGAATTTGCATAAGAAACACTAAAAAAGCCCCATGTATGCATGTATGCATGCATATAGCACAGCATTCAGCTTGTGATGGGTTTGTTTACCCTCCTCATTAATTATGAGCTCATGGCTGAATTCCAATAAATTACAAAGAATAACAGAAGATTTTTTTTTTAGGCTTTCAAATCAGTTATTGAATTCAAATTAAGTTCATTCACCTTGACCAACAAATTTTAAAAAACAAAATTTGCTATGTTTCTCATCCATTTTCTCACTTTCTGCTTTTCTTTCTGCATTTCTTTTCCTCATCAGATTTAGTGACAAAGAGGATATAGGCTCCCAGAGTGTTAACAGCATTTCCTACTGCTCAGTCCTCCCCTGGAGGCTTATAATACTTTGCCTTTAGTGTTGTGGACTTTCTGATAACATCCCAAACAGAGATGCAGGATTTGTGATACAAAAGGAACAGGTAATACTGAAAAAAAGAATTCACAAAATTCCTGGGAAATACTCCAAGAAGGAACAGAAAGACTTAAGACAGACTGGGATAGAGAAATAAAAGAATAATGAAAATCAGAAACGTCAGATTATGCATAGATAAAAGATCATGTGAATGAACTACACAATTTCTTCTGAAAAAGTAATATTTGATTGTTTTTTTGTGGTATACCCACTGCTTAATTGTGACTTTTCATTGCTTTCAGCCAACTACTTCTAGTCCTACTTTCAACATCTTATCCCCATATTAAATTTTACCTCTCTTCATTTAGTACAAATTCTTTTATACATCTGAATTAAAAATGCTATGCTATTTCAGTAGGGGCTGAATGGGGAAATTACAGACTGCAAGATAAAGAAGAAAACACTGCATCCAGTGAATCTCACATCCACTGGCAAATCTGCTTACAGAACTTTGCATTTTCTTACCCTCTTTCCTGTTGGCATTTCTGTGAGCAGATAATGACACTCATTTTCAATTATTACAACTTATGTAGACCTTAACTTTATTTCCTTGCACTGCCTAGAACAGAGTTATTTACTTTGATTAAGATCTCCGGCTAAAAAATAACTATGCTTGTATTCAGTGAAGTACAGCAAAATCACTACATCCCAAAGAAAGGAAAACAGCAAACTGGAATCATAAGCTTGGCATTACAGCTACAGATTTGCAACATATGGTAATTTGCCTCTAGTTCTCTTGCACGTGCTGACCAAAATAATCCGTTGAAACAGAAATCTCCTGAGTTGTAAGAAAATAAAATAAAAAAAGCTAAATCCTAAACATTTCACATGGGTCTTGGGCTGTAAAGAGTTTATCCATGAAGTGAAAATTTCAGTCTCTGACAACAAGCAGATTTCTGAACCCACATTTATTTTTTTCCTTAGTGCCTAATGTAGACACAAGCTACCTTTGTAATTAGTGTATACGATTTGAATTAACAATGCCTAGAAGCAACTGCACTACAAACACATTATAATAACATGTGAAATACAGAGCGTCTCAGACAGACTTCTCAGAGCTGGACACTGCCAATAGTGTGGGTTTGACTGCAAAAAAATGATGCTAACAAAAGTGACTGAGGCTTTTGAGGTTTTCTGCTTGGGAGGTTTGGGGCATTTTTAGGAAGGACTCTGGAATAAAAGAACAGTTTTTGCATTTAAGGTTTGGGAAGTGATATTTAGATATGCAGCTAAGACATCAAAGCTTCCTGCAGAGAAGCACCAGGGCATATCAGCTTAGTGAGACCACATCCAGAATTCATGAACTAGCAGAAAACGAGGCTCATCGGTGCACGCAGAGCAATACCGTATAGAAGAACTAGGCTAGTCCAGATGCAGCACAGATATATTATCTTGGCAGAGTGTGCAAGCTAATAAGCCTCAGTTCTCAGCAGGGCTTATCAGGTCGATGCTGATACAGGGGTAATTGAGCTTTGCTGCCACTCAAACCGATAAGTTGTTCAGGACTCTGTGTTAGCCCATTGTGTGTACACCTGAATTGACTTGCGGTTACTGGCTTGAACTTCGCGCACCATTGTTCACCACATTTTGGCTTCCTGGCTTACCGCAAGCAAAGAAAACTTGGACCTGTCCCTACATGTCCAATGAGTGTAGCCTTTCATAAAATGCAAATTCAGGGAGCTGATCAAAGCTCCCAACATTAAAGTCACTCTGTGTTTGGTCTAGGAAAAACCTCCTGCAGGTGTCATAGTTCCACAAGTAAACACAGAGCTGGAGAAGTCGGGGAAGGTTAGAGATGCATTGAAAACCGTGTCACTTCCAACCTGATCTTGCCCAGCAGAAAGGTCACTGGTAACAGTGATCCATTTTCCTTCAGTCCTTGCTCTTTCTGGCAGCAGTACCAATTAGTGCTTCACCTGGTTGCTGCCCACTAGAATAAGACCATCCATGCTAACATTTAAGTTTTTCCTTCCTTCTCTCCTACCTCACCCCTTCATGCTGAGGGCATAATGACATAATGTAGAATTTAGCCTTAATTGGATCTCTGCAATGTTATCACCTGAATTAGCTCCCCCATGAATAATTATCACTGCCTGGAGGCTGACAAATTGCTTCCCTCTACTTCATGATTGTCAGGAATTTCAAATTATATGCTGAGCATTGGGGAAAAAAAAATGAAAAAGAAAAGCCTAGAGAAGCATAATTATTAAGTTTATTGAAATATTTGGCACGGAGTCCCATTGTCTCCCTGTCTCAAAAGGGATGAGTGACAGCAAGAACTTTGCTAGGGGCAATTCAGCAACACCCAGTCTTTCAGCCAGCAACGGCTATGGCAATACTCTCGCACAGTCAAAGCAAAACTATAACCACTGCTACCACCTGGCTCACAGTTAGGCAGCTCCTGTGTTCTTCACTACTCCATTTAAGCTGCATACATCAGCTTGTTTAGCATCTCATCTGCATATTTGATCATGCTAGGTAGCTGGTAAATTCTTCGTAGCATAGACTGATAGAAGCGTAAACATATGCGCGGGATAGCAGCAGATTGTCATGCATTTACACTAGCGCATAATATTCCTTGCTTTGTAAGAACAAGGTCTTGGGGAAAACGTGCTTTCATGAGAACAATCATTCCATGTCTGGGCAAGACCTTGCACAGAAATGCCATGCGTCACTGCACCACAATATCCATCTCAGATATCGAAAGAGCTGACAACTGGTAAGAAATCTTCATCTCATAAAACCAAATCACTATAAAAGCTTAATGCTCTTTGAAAACGGCTTGAAATGATCGGATTAGGCAACAGGGCTTTATCCAATTTTCACATTAATGACGCTGTGCTTGTAAGATAGAAGCATTTCTCAGTTCAGTTCAATTTAGTCCCTCAAACTTCTTTTCCACCTTGCTGAACCCACACCACACAAATGAGACATAGGCAAGGTAGTTGCCGCCATATTCCCAGCAGAAAGCTCTCCCTCCTCACCTGACATACAGTGACCTCTTCTGATTAGTCCTCAGGGAGCCAGACCCAGAACTCATGCTGTGATTCATCATCTGCTCACGCAGGTCATGGATTTTTGCCTCAAACCGAGCGTACTCTGAGGAGATAAAAAAAATAGACAATAAAGATATTTTCGTTTTCTTGACCTATATAATCATTATGGCTGCTAAATGCAAATTAAAATTAAATTAATGAGTGTAAGTCATGTCCTGAAAATTGAAGTCTAATAGAAACTCGCATTAATATACTATTTTAGGTAAATGTATGACCTCTTTATTGTGGTACCTGAACATTTCACCAGTGACTGTGTGAAAAATCAAATAGCTAGACCATCTCTTGCAGTTTCAGGAAAGGAAAGGTGGCTTAAAGTGTGTTACAAAACATCTTTCAGTCCACAAAAAGGATGTTGAAAGCAGTTTTCCACTCTATCATTCCTCCTTCCAAAGAGTGAGATACATTGTCAGGGGCAGTGGGGTGAAGTAACTCAAGTAACTCAAGTTACTAATGAGTCAAGCAAATCACACCGAAGGGAAGGAGATACACCAAAACATAATTATCCCTGAAGCAGCTGTGAAATTGTTGTATGAGCAATAAGCCACCTTATTTACCCAGCCCATTGAGGATTGGGCTCTGTTTCTTTTAAATAGGCGGGAGCCATAGCTGGGTCTTAGGGTGGGTGATCCCAGAAACTCCAGACCTGTTTAAGCTGCATAAGAATGGCACGAAGCCAGTTTCCAGACCATGTTCTCCTCCATAGTTCTGCTGGTAGCTCTGTAAAACTTTGCAACCTGCTGACCAGCAACACAGGGCCAGCACTGGAGCAAGGATTCAGCTAGAAGTGTATTATTTGGTGAGGCTCCTTTCTGAAAGGACAAATCCCTCCTACAGCCTGGTCAGCAGTCCCTCCTGCTGACATGTTCCCCTTGCTCATTGTGTGACCTAATGGGTGAAGTTTTGGGTTGCAAGAGGAAAAGTTGAAGTTTTGGAGACAAACTCTAGTTCCTTAAAACTGAAAACCTACAGGCAATGCTCCAGTAACACAGAGAGTCATAATTCAGCCTAAATCCGGGAAATCTAGCAACGCGAGCTAGAAGACTAACGTGAGGGGGTGTACAAAATCCATTTCAGTGAGTCAGTGGCACTTTGAAGAGTGAGATGTTGCAGACTGATGCCAGCAAAGAGAATGAGATGTTCCCTGCACCTTAATGTTTTCTTTCATTGCCTGCTTCGAAATGAGGGTCTACATTTCACCACAGCAAGTCTGGAGCAGAAGTGAAATCAGCACACAAGGTTTCCTCCCTTACAGGACGGAGCTACACCCCACCAGATCACGCCACCTCTCACTTTAAGCAAAGAAATCTTTACTGTGCAGTTACAACCTATTGGTCTGCTCCCTGTTTGTTGCTGTATGAGCTATGTGAGAATGCTGTAAAACAGCAATACTCTCATTTTCTCCTCACAGAAATCTCAGAATTATTTTTGTTTGATGATTCGCTGTTCACACTGGCTCAGTTCCCAGAATGTCTAGATGCTTTGCAACAACAACTAATTCATTTTATTCAGTGCCCTTTAACTTTTCATTAGATAATAACATCTGACCTTTCCAAGATCCCCCATCTTGCATAGACATTAGCTACCTTCAAGCTGGCTTAGCAGGGTGGTTTGATTTAGGCTTTTATGTTTGGATTTTTCCCTTCTTCTTCTTCTTCATGTTCTTCATCTTCTTCCTTGATGCATTTTAACTCCCTTACCATTGAGCTTCTTTGGCATTACCTACTGAGTTTGTTAAGTGATGGTGGCTACTTTGCCAGCCAGCTGGGAACCACTGCTGTGGTATAAGACTCTTCAGTCTTCCCACATGCCTATGACTTCACCGAATGCAGCTGAAATTCTGCATATCAGGAGAAGAGACACTCCTACATGCAGACTGTCTTTCAGATTTGCTCTGTAGCTTGTTTCTTGCTCATTTCTTTCACCTAGAGTACATCTTTAAACTTCTCAGTAATTTAAAATCCCAAATCCTTTGAGGAACCAAGGCTCCTACAAACCTGTGTTGTTTTTTAAAATAGAGTTTAGCTTTGAAGTGTTTATCCCAGTGTAGGATTTAAGTTTGCTCTATGTGAGTCATATTTGTTCTATTCCCCCGCTCTAGAATTTATTTAGTAAATAATCATCTCTCGAGCAGGGCTTTGTTTAACTTGTATTTCATTATAACAGATTTAACATTTCTTCCTGGCAAATAGGAAAGGGGATCTTAGAAACAAAAATCTTGCCTTTCTCTTCACACAGTGTCAGTCTTCTGCATACAGACAGAATACTATGATTTTAAGGGTTGTTACTAGGTCTTTTTTATGTGTGGTCGACACACTGAAGAAGGCAGTAAACATAAAGTGTAATTCAGCTTCTTTGGTGTTTTACATCTGGGTGAGGCCAAAGATGAATGATTTACTGTCGTGCTGTAATGGCAGCTTTCCCTTTAATAATCAGCCATATCCCAGGCAGGCTCTGTATTTGAGGTGTGGGAGTAACTCCCAGATTTAGACACCGATCTGGAGAGTGAGAAGAGAGGACTGAAAATATGAGTCTCTGTAGCACAGCATCCAGCCATTTGCAACTTGAACATCAGCTCATGAGACACTCGGATGACTACAGTTTGGTCAGATGATGAAGTTATAACTTGTGTTCTGACTTCAAAGCGCACTTGGAATTTAACTGATTTTAACTGGCTGTAAATTTATTCTGAATTTAATAATCTGTCTGTTTCCAGAAGACATTTTGAAACCACAGCACATCTTAAGAATTTTGTGATGAAACTTCAGGGTTCAAGCTACTGCTCCCTGCTTGAGATTAAAAAATACTGAAGTACTAATGATAGATCTGTTTGTGTTGCTGAGATGTTTTTGGATTGAAATGCACAGATAATTTGCAAATACCCAAATTAATGGGCCTATATTTTCCCACAATATCTTCTTCATACTTTTGCATCAAAAAAATCTGAAATGTACATCAGTGCCTTTCTCCTGACAAATGCCTGGATTACAAATTGCAAGGCCATCTATTCAGGTAGTATTTAATCCAGCTCAGTCCAGCTTCTTTAATCTCAGTCCTCCTAGTTCTCCTACTGATGCTTGGATATTACAGCGACAGCTGCATTTGAACTGTGAACAGAAGAAGAAAGAGTGATGCTCCATTTCTGCAATCAGAACTGCTATGGTAGTCTTGCCTGCTGGGAAAAAAGTCCTTTTTTCTTAACACTTCTTTATATAAGGGGTCATTCCAGAGGAGCTGTTTCCTAATAGGTTTGCATTTGCTAGGTGCAAATAAGTGTCAGTGCTAAAGTCCAGAAAAACACTTCGTGCTTCCTTCAAAATCAGCACTAAATCTAAATAACACACTTTCAAGGCTCCTACGCAATTAAAAGGACACTGAGGTTGTGACATGCTGACAAGAAATACAGCTAAAGCTGATTCACTGATTTCGTGCCCTTTAAAGAAAGGAAGAACAAAGAACGTACTGCTGCCGGAGTGCGCCATTAGCAAAATTTACCAAATTTGACTTACCAAAATCCGTCTGCAAAGGTCCTACATGTTGCCTGATTCACTAACGATCTAACAAACGAACTCTGGTAGCTGAAGAAACTGATGAAGTTCTGCACTAGACTGAAAGGCCGAATGGGTCAGCAAACTGTAACGCATACCATTCCTGGGGTCAGACCAGATGATATAATTGTACTGGTCTGTGGCTCTGGAAATGCTGTAAAAACCAGGGCAGATGAGATGGAGGGAGGTGTTTGTTCATACTCTGCTTCAAAGCTGGCTCAGGGCTCACCACGGTGTAGGCAGAGATGTATTTAGCCATCCTGAAATACAACTCGCTAGCCCTGGAGATGCGGAGCTAGTGCCGTTGGGTGTGGGAGAGGAGATTGCTGCAGCTAGGAATGGCCTGCCCGCAGGGACAGCAAGCCCATTTGCAGGGCTCTGGCATTGACATGTTGGGCTCTGCGTGGGCTGCCAGCCCCAGCAATGTTGTCCCAAGCAAGTGCCCATTTTTCCAGGGGTCTATTTCCTAAAATTGGCTCTGCTCAGCTCTCTGGGCAGTCAGGAGAGAGAGAAGAGTCAGCCTCAATTTCTACAGTGTGAATTGTCCCCGAGCCCAACCAAGGCCAAAACCGAGTGAATTTGTCAAATACAGACACTGACGTCTACCTGCTCCATACATGACTCACTGGCCTGAATATGCAGACAGGGAGCTGGTTTTTTTCCTTCTACCTCATTCCAACAGCTTGCCAAGTGCTATATCTGGGACTCACATATATTCTAACCTTTGAATATTACTGCAATCATTTGGCTTTCCAAGGCACTTGCACTTGTTGAAAGGACTGGGTAGACCTTTTCGAGTAATCTTCAAAAGCTTTGAACCTTCTCCTTCATTCATATACTGAGAAATAAAAGCAAGGTACATGGCCAGCCCCACTAAAAACTCATCCAAAACCCCAAACCCTGATAGCAATGCACTTAAACTGAAACTTCAAATTTAGCTGGGCAAGATCAAAACTATGAACTACAAAGCCTGCCTCATCCACTTTGGCATCTGAGGGTATGCAGACATCTGCATTTTTACTACTGAAGTGATTTAGGTATCTAAAATCCTGCCACCCCTTCTACCACTGCACAGGTTGGTCCCAACATGGTCAGGAGTAGTTGTTTTAACCACCACCCCCCCCCCCCC
>Ga0065711_1033034_pt1 | contig 26234 bp, 7 predicted proteins | sample Hoacrofraction12_FD_59098 | JGI IMG/M metagenome (GOLD analysis project Ga0065711, IMG submission 59098) | Hoatzin crop microbial communities from Cojedes, Venezuela - Epithelial fraction 12 v2 (version 2) | ecosystem: Host-associated > Birds > Digestive system > Esophagus > Crop | place... | reverse complement strand
TCTTTTCTTTTCCCTTCTCTTTTCTTCTTTTTTTCTTTTCTTTTCTGAATTCTAGCCACAAGACCAGTCATTATCCTGCCTCCACCTCTCACCAAATCTATTCAGCTTTGTGTGCATAGCATCACTTAGTACTATAGCTGCACTAATTCGTTGGTAAATCAGCAGATCACACACTTGACATGTCCTGTTGCTAATGACCTAGAGTTAGAAGAAAACTGTCTACTGAAATAAAGCCTATATGTATAACTTACAACATACATGATACATGAGAGTTGATAACAAGAGCACAGGCAGAAAATCTTATTTAGGTATCTCGTAACTCAGTCAAGTGCTCTGCCAAATTGTGTCAGCCAGTTCTGTCATTTACTTAGAGCCACAAGTCACCTTGCAGAAACACTGGGAGATTATACATTTTAGTTATTGTCAGTATATAAATAGAGCTTAAAAGCAGACGGAGTTTATATGCAGAGCTTAGATCTCTGAAAGCAGAGTTAAAACAGTAGATTGTGACAGTGTCATCACAGTTACACAGCTTAAACTATACACCTAAGTATTCCTCATGCTCTGTCTAGCATTTTCACTCCTCCTTCTCCAAACACTAAGCTGCTTTGTGCATCTCTAAACTTCAGGTTGCCTAGTCAGCCTCTGCACTGTTCCTCAATGTTTTTTTGAAGTGACAGTGTTTCCCACCTTTTTGTCCGCAGTAAGTATTCTGGTATTTTCCCAGCTTTTGTGGTTGTATTAATCATTAAAAAGACACTCCCTGAGACCAAGTTACCACCTCTTATGAAAGCATGATCCTTTGTCTCTTAATAATTCATTTCCTTAGCAACTTCAAAACCTTCTGTTAATTTTGGTCTTCTTTATCAAATTCTTTCAATGAGTAACTCTGACACACTGGGTCAAGACGTCAGAACTTGCATGACTTTGACTAAGTCATGAATACCTCAGAAAATGGGAAGCTAGTTTGTTTCTGATGTTTCTTTTTCTCTGTAGGTGTAGTTCCTGGTCCATAGCTAATTTCTCTCCATTTCCTCTTTTGTCTTCTGTACTGGGTGGGGGCTTCATTTAATTTACCAGTGGATAAAATTTATTACTTAAAATGTGGTTTTCTTCAGAGACAGAGGAGGTACAATGGAATGAAAAAGGAGCTAAACGTTGTCTCTCTCAGTGAAATTTCCCAGGTATCCATGCTGGATACAAAACTCAGTTTCCAAGAAGATTAGTCATTTCCCTTTTCCTCCGTGTTCATAGCTGCATGGTCAAGCACATGGTGCACTCTCTTCAGTGTACTCCATCACTCCCTAGACCTTGGTGAAGTATTACACCTCCCTATGCAGTCAAAAATCTATCTGCAATTTTGGGTTATTTTTTCCCTCAGGTTGCATTTTTTCTGTGGTGGAATAAGCTCATATGGGAATTAGATGCGCAGTTGACTGGCTCAAGAGAAAGTTCACAAATAAGCTGAATGTAGAGGGAGAAAACCTGGAGGGAGAGATGGAAGAATTTCTTGCTTTAGAGACATACTAAGCTCATACTGGACTGGCTCATCTGCTTTGTAAAGATTCATCCTGAAACAGGAGCAGTTTTAAAAAACAGCAATAGTAGAATGGTAAGATTTCCTGTCCTTCCTCCTCTTCTTCTACCATGTCATTATGATGACATATGTAAAAATCTTTAGTATAGCTGAAAGTCTCTCAGAAAACTGCAGGGAAAGATTTATTCTGAAAGGACAGCTAGGAGCGTGGGGATGTGGATAGCTTTAAAGTGGAAATTCCAAAACTTCTGCTGTTCTTGCTTTGTTCAGTGGGATGCCAGTGAGAGTTTGGTCATGAAGGCCCACAGATATAGATCTTTATTATGTTCATGGATAGCTGTTCTCAATGATAACCTCCTAAAAATTATACCTAAGACTCTCTGTAAGTATTTATTTCATTAGAGTTAATATCTTTTCAGAGAAATGCATTTTAGCTTCAGAGCCTACTGCTTGTGTAAGTGGTTAAAAATCCATAAAATTCAGTATGACAAGTTACAAGATAAAAGAATTCCTACACTTGAGGCTGTCTGCAGCTGTTACCATGAAGTTTTCATGTATAGGGTTTTTTTCCTTCTTTCTATGATTATATTTTTTAAAGCAAAACTCCTAGATGGTTGCTGACAGGTCAGTTCTTTTGCTTGTGCTTCTGTATCACTACTTTTCATTTGCTTATATGATGCTCAGTGAAAAGGAGAGCAAGTGTATACAAGAACCTTCAAAGAACAATGACAGAAACATGAAAAAATTAGAAGTTGTTTGAAAAGAGGTTAATATTGATCTTCCTCTCAGATGTACTTTACCTTATTTTTTTTTATTTGATGCATTAAGACAAGATTGGTCATTTATTTTCCTTTTGATCCCCTGGCACGAATGAGAATAGACAGACATACAGAACTTTTGAAAATGAAGCTGCTCAGGCTTCTCAGTCCCTGATCCAAAAGCCAATTGTAAGATTTCCAGTAATTTCAAAAGATTTCCAGCCATTTCAACGTACTTTAGATCAAACACTCTTTCTGGATTTAGGAAACTAAATTTAGACATCATTTATCCACAGATAATATATATTACTAAGACTGGAAAAAGATATTAGAATTTTTTGTGTCTGTTGACCTTACAACAGTAATAAAATCCTCTTCAGAAGTGACACTGAAAAACCAAGTGCCAGGATCCAATTTTTGCCCCTTTCAAAACCTGAGAGATTAGAAATGGTTTACAAGATCCTTATTCGGACCACACACTAAGTATAGCTGTAAATGTGATGATAAGTTTTTGAGGGTTGTGGATGTAACTCAGATATGCATCATTGCTTTGACATTAATTCAAGCTCTAAATAATAAAAAGAATAATATAGCCCCTGCATGTAGGTGGATAGAGAAATATCTGCCTATTTATTTGTACACAAATAGTAAATAGCTTTTCAGAGTATCCATCTTTGTGCATGTTTAGATGGCTTAATAAATGATGAGGATAACACAAGAACTCATTTCAATATATTATTTGTTTCTGATATATATAAATATCAGAAGATATAAGTGTCTGTATTAAACAAGGTTGCTCAGTCCTGCAGAATCTCACTACAGACTTCAATATATTGTTCCAGTTGTAAATCACAGTCTTCATACAAACTCACAAAGCAAGCAAACCAGGAAAAAACAGTGTTTTCTTCCTTGAAGAGTGTGCTTTACTTGAAGTTTAAGTTTAATTCATTCAGATCTATGTGGTTTATCCTAGATATCCAAGTCTCGGAAACTCACTTTTTTCAGTAACTCATTTGTAGTCTTCTTAAGTAAACTGAGAAAAATTAAAATCTCCAGAGTAATTTTTTTTATTCTTCAGTAATTCTTTCTCATTCAGATGAATTTTGCTCTGAACATAGGTGGGTTTTACCACTTACTGTACAGGTATATGAAAGTGACTAATTCAGATTTAGAGGTTTTAATTGTATATTTCTAAACTTAACAGAAAGAAATTAAACCTTGAGTTTTACTACTCTGTTACACAGATGAAGAGTAATTTTTTATAATTTTTTTCTGCACTTGGAATTTATGCTGCAAACCAGCTAAGGGAAACCAAATGGGCTAATAGACTGAATACATGTTTTCAATTTGCCAACAGGCTGGTCTGCTTGCCAACCAAAAGCTGTGAACAAAGGAATCTCTATACTATCCCAGGCTCATCAGAACACTTCAAACTACATATCAGGCAACAGTCTGTAACTGTAGTGCAGTGCTTGACCTTACTATCAGCACCACAGGAAATGTTAAATAACTGAGTATTTACTACTACTGAGAGAACAGAAAATGTTCAGCACTAGAAACAGAAGGGTAAGGGGAGATCTTGTAGCTGTCTAGAACTACTTATTGGGAGAAGACTAGAAGAGTGGTGAAGACTTAATCAAATTCTTCTCAAAGGTGCACAATGACAACAGCGGTGATAAGACAAAAGGCTGTGAATACAGAAATTTCTGAATAAAGGATTTTTGTTTTATTTTTTAAATTTATTTTTATATTTTCACTGTGAGGGTGGTACTATAGTGGAACACGTTGCTCAGAGAGTTTGTGGAATCCTCATTCGTGGAATTTTTCAGAATTCAGCTGGCCAAATCCCCGAGCAACCAGATATAAATGGATAATTTCCAACCTAAATTATTCTATGATTCTGTATACAAATAAACAAAGGTGCATGTGTATAGATCTATACACACACATGTCATATATGTATTATTTACATATATATATATATCATACATACATACATATATATGAGAGACGTGAGCTGATATGTTGCTGTAGGGATGTCTGAGTCCCTTGAATCGTTTATTGGACTCCCATCAATCTCCCAGGGCTCTGAAGAGTCATGCATAAAATTTTTCTTTTTATTTAGTCAAAGATTTTATCATATCCACTATGAACAGTTGACCATCACTTTGCATTTCCTTCTATTTGTGGTAGATAATCTTTCAAGTTGCATCTGGATTAGGTTATCAATGAGTTAGAATAAATATAAATAACACATTCTTTTTTTATAATGCTGGTTTTACCTTTGATTTATGATTGGCAGCTATCTAGCCAGGCTATCTTGAGGCTGTCTGTGTTGGCTGTATCTAGCTGAGCTGTCTTCACCTTGCAAATAAAAATACATCCAGTTAATGTTCGCTGAAACTTGTGAAATGGATCAAAAAAAAAATTCAGGAATTGCTATGTACATTTAAGGCTCAGTTCAGCTGTCTAAACATAGGGCATTTAGTGCCATTTAAGATGCCTTGGGGTATTCAAGATATCCACACAGGTTTATGAGCTATGACACAGGATTTATGGAAGATGTGCATTATTCTGGAATACTGGCTGAAGGTCAGGCAGGAGACTATGACATTTATAAAGATGTTTGACAGCTATGTCTGGATAATTGACTTGAGAAATTAACCTCATCTAAGCTTAAAATGTCTACATTTGTAACTAGTCACTTTAGGCTCCATTAATAAACAGCAGAGAGAAGTCAGACATTTTTACAGTGAGATTCGTCTGTCCAAAAGTAGATAACTACTTAGGATGAAATGAATCACACCTTGGAAGATCATAATAGTTTAGTCAAGTTTTTGTCACTAGGTACAATGTAGACACACATATCTGTAAGTGATCAGACAGATGTATTTTGAGACTATTCGTGAGTCACCTTCTAGCCTCTGAAATGTAAATATGTTCATTTCTTCAGTCAGGTAAACATAAAGCAATTTGCTAAAGCCTTTAGCCTTTAGAGGGAAATAAGCAGGAAGGTCCTTGGGCCCCAGGTGGTGTTCTGCTTCCAGTTAGGGAAAAGTACAAGTAAGACCAACGTTAACTCTTCTCCCAGTCCCAGACTCCCCAGACTCCCAGACAATATTTCAAGCACATCTAAAAAAAAAAAAAAGAAAAAAATATTTAGGAAAACCTTTGAGATTGAGACGATGAGGCCAGATTATATTAGTGGGAATATTAGTATTAGTACTTCAGATTGTTGAATAGATCCCCCTTCTGGAATCTGGGGTCACAACTACAGTCAGTAGAGAATTATTTCAATATACTGGAACTCACTAAAATTATGTTGCTCTTCCATTGATGTCAACAATGCCAGACTATTGTTTATAACATTTATTTAAGTTTCCCTTTCAAAATTTCCAGCTGAGGAATTTCATGTGGTTGGAGCAGTTAAATACTTCTTGTTTGCATAATAAAGACTGTTATATTACCTTACCAGGAATATTACATCTACAATGTAAAATTGAAAATGTGTTATCAGATAAGATTTAAAACATAATGGAAAAATATAATTTAACTTTCATTACAATTTACCTTGTTTTCTTAGAAATTGGGTTCAAAGTGTATGTTATGGATTACACAATGTTATATATAGTCTTCAGTGAGTAAAGTAATGCACTGGAAACCAGACCTTATCTCTTTAGGGACATATGAAAAAATAACTAAACACAGCTTTGGAGAAGTGCATGTTCTATATGTTTCTGTTTTGGAAAATTGGCAGCTACCTTTGATTCCTTTTATTGAGTACTATGTAATGTGCTACTGAAGGCACGGATCAATTCTAAGAAATAAAGCAATGTAGCCACACAAAATAAGATACTAACCCTGTGTTTCACTTTGACAATATAGTACCAGAGAAAAAAACTCTCTCTTTTTCCCCCCAAGACATTTTTGGTAGACATTTTTTTCCTATTTACTGTTACAGTAAAGAAGGCTTTCCTCTGTATTTGTTGAAAACAGTGCTAACACAGTTAAACCAATTTCACAAATACTCAACCTGAGTTATTGAAATTTAATTAGACATGACAGCTGTGCCTGGTTTTGTCTTTGGATAAAAATATGCATAGAGTTTTGAGTAGGAATTAGAAAGGAGGGTGTGAGAGAAAACTGAATTATTATCCTTCAAAACAAAGATTTGGGCACAACTGTGTCTTTTTAACTCAACAACCTCCTCTAGACTCCCCTTTCCCATTCCTATATTCATATCGTTAGAATAAAACCATAAGCTTAAGTAATAAGGTTGTCAGATACATACTAGTTTCCTCCAAGTTTTGCAGTATCAAGCCACTACATCTAATCTTCATAAGATGCAGAATCTGTACATGAAAAAATTCCTTTATTATTAACATAGAGAAACACAAAGTATACCATGAAGGGCCTTTGTTACTTTTCTAGACTTTTTGTTATGTTATGAAAAATTAAATTTGGTCTCCTATGTCTTACACATTTAACATGGGTCATACTCATGTCAGGTTGATATTGAATCAAAACTGTGTTTCTGGGAATATAGAATGTGAATACTTATAATAAGGTTTCAGTCACAGAATGACAAATTCAGTGTGACAAAAGGCACATATTAGCCTGTGGTGAAAATACTAATGTCATGCATTTTATGAATAGATGGTGTACAAGAAATCTAAGTAGAATTTTCCTTTTATTTGGAAAGTTATTAAAATGACTGTCAAGATAATAAGCAGTCAACTTCCTTAGGTTTCCTTTGAGGCGCAGTGCAGGTTGTTAAAATTTCTTAGTAATGAAGTTACCTTTCCTAAGAAAATATCTAAGTGTGCATTTAATGAAAGTGATCAGTTCTTGTACCTAAACTGCTGAATAGGCAAAGCCTAATTGCCAGGTTCTAGCTGATTTATTGGTTATTTATACACTGCTCTTTTAAGGTTTCAGTGGAACAGGCCTTATCATGTATCCCAACTGTCAGTGATATAGACATTTTCCTCCTGAAGTCAGTAAGGCACAGCAGCCATTCAGCTGTTCTGAGACTCTGAGTGAGCTGTGACCATCATTACTGTGAAAGCACCTTTTGGGATTCTCATACTCAGGGACAGCAAATCTGTCTGTCCTTCTGAGATTCTTGCACACACTTTCTCTGGACTACATTTTCCTTTTTTGCATTCACAGCAGCATCTCCTTATTTAATGGGGTGATCTATCCAATCACTTCACATGTTTTTGTGATTTTTTTGTGAGGTGTACTTGCTCATGGTGCTGCTTTCTTGCTTCTTCTTCCATTCAGAGAGGGACGATATGTTTCTTTTCTTCTGAAGAGGTGGCTCTAGTGTCTTGTAACTCCTGGTGGAAGCCCACAGAAGGAACTATGCTGGAAGGGTAACCCCCTTTCAATCTTCCAACACAATGTCTCAAAACCTCTCTGAAGTGCGTACATCTGCCTCTTTGCCTGCCTCAGTCTCTAGGCACGATGGGAACTGAATCATGGAATCATAGAATGGTTTGGGTCAGAAGGGACCTTCAAAGCTCATCTAGTCCAACCCCCTTGCCATGGGCACAGTCATCTTTCACTAGGTCAGGTTGCTCAAAGCCCCCATCCAACCGTACTTTGAACACTTCCAATGATGGGGCGTCCACACCTTCTCTGAGTAACCTGTTCCAGTGTCTTATCACCCTTCCAGCTGAATCTGGCACCTCTCTCATAGCAACTAACAGTGTGTAGGAAGCTGGTGGGATAGGCAAGAACTACAACCAAAATCATAGTTCTTTCAGAGTGACAGTTAAATATATCATTCCTCTTGCCCATGTGACATCTTGCTTGGGGCACCATGCAGTTATAACAGCACAGCTGGACCACAAATTGGAAAGGGCTATTATACATTCACTATGTCTTCACCATTGAATATTAGAAGAAATCATGTATAGGTGCTGAAGCATAGTATGGTGTCATAAGCCTGAGGACCAGCTTTTAATACTAAGTTGCAGAGCACTTAAGATCATATTTACACATCCCCTGTACTACATATAGGCTACACTGGAAATTGTTGTCGGTCGCTGATTTTCAAACCTACTTTAAGGGCTGCTAGAAGGTTGATCCTGATCTACACCACAGTAATGTTCAGCAATCTACCCGTAAGACCATGGGAGTTAATGACACAGGTGTAGAAAAATCTACTCATAGCCACTATTTCTACACTTTCCTGTGAGTATTGGGTAGGATATCCTGTAACTCTTAGTACTGGGAGTTTCGGGGGTCGTTTCTTAGTAAGCTAAAGTTTGAATGAGTAAGTAACAGCTGGTTTTGGAGTACAATCCTGGCTCAGAAAATCTCAGAAGAAATCCAAGATAAAGTCATGCTGGCGTGGCCAAAATAAATAGTGATGTATTTAAGAAGATTTCAAGCTGTCAAGGTGAGGGAAAACTAGAAGAATGAGACAACTGTTTCACAGAGAACAGACAGGTTTTGGAGTTGTTTTTTGTTGTTTTTTTAAAGCTTTTAAAAGAGGGAGTCAGATTTGGTTCATTTAGTACCTTCTGTGGATTTAGCCATATTAAATCTAAATGAGTTTGCTATCTATGTTCTTTGTATACCATCTTAAGACATCATTTCAGCTGATAGCTATCTATTAACTATAAAAGAAGCCTATTTGACAAGCTCAGCTAGTGTCTAACTTTTAAGCAGCTTAAACCTTGTAACAAAAATCCAATATTTTACGTCAAAACATGCATGTCAAGTCTCCAGATTGGCTGAAATACCTTTCTCTTATTAAGACAGCTTTGTATTTCACTTCAAACCTTGTAAGATATTCAGTACTTTTTAAACTTTATACACAAATTAAACTATTTATTTTCTTTTTGTATCTAAGTTGCCTTGAAACAGCTTTGCCTGTATCAAAACTCTCTTCAGAAAGAGAAACACTGAGCTAGCAAAAGGCAGTATCAACAGTATGAAATATCTGAGCACCACTTTTTCTCAAGATTCATCTCGCCTGAAATGTTATGCATTTATTATGTGCACTTCACAGGGTGACTGGCAAAATTAACAACTCAGAGAATTACTTCCAATTAGTGATAACAAAGACTACATTTCTGCTAATCTTGTTTTCTGGCTTTTGATGCCCATGTTTGTCAAATTTTTCAACATATCATGCTTGTGACATAGATTCTAAATTACTTTACTGGGTAGATGTAATGTCTCATTTGTTTTTTTTTTTAATAAGATGGTGAATGTTGATTCAAATCAATATGTGGTGAGACTAAACAGAAGGTCAGAAATCATTACTGGCTTCAGTAATTGTTAGAGAATCTGGGCCAGGCTACCAGTTTTGTAAGGTATATTAAACCTGATCCTAACTTGCTCAAGTCAGAGGGCTTCTCTCCCTTGACGTCAATAACGTTTGGGTCAGACTTTTGGGAAATGCTTTCTTTTGACCTGGTAATAGTATCATAGACTCGTAGAATGATTTGGCTTGGAAGGGACCTTACAGATCATCTGTCTAGTTCCAACCACCCTGCCATGGGCAGCAACACCTTCCACTAGACCAGGTTCCTCAAGACCCATCCAACCTGGCCGTGAACATTTCCGGGGCAGGCATCCACATCTGCTCAGTGCAGCCTGGTCCAGTGCCTCACCACCCTCATTGTAAAGAGTGTCTTCCTTATATCTAATCTAAATCTGACATCTTTCACTTTAAAGCCATTACTGCTTGTTCTGTCACTACTTGCCCTTGTAAAAAGTCCCTCTTCAGCTTTCTTGTAGGCCTCCTTCAGGCACTGGAAATCTGCTAGAAGGTCTTCCCGCAGCCTTCTCTTCTCCAGGCTGAACAACTCCAACTCTCTCAGCCTTGCCTCCTCATAGGAGGGGTGTTCCATAGCTCTGATCATTTTTGTGGCTCTCCCCTGTCCTTCTTGTGCTGAGGGCTCCAGAGATGGACGCAGGACTCCAGGTGGGGTCTCACTAGATTGGAGTACAGGGGCAGAATCTGCTCCCTTTACCAGGTGTGTTAGACAAGACAGCTAAGTACAAGGAGGACTCTGTTAAATAGCTTAATAAAAATAGAAAAGATAAATTTTATGTGGATTCTAGATGTTAACAAAAAATTAGATGTCAGTATTCTCATTCAAGTTAAATGGTACCTTACTGCTCTTGGAATGGCTTTTAGAATCACAGTAGGATACGTGCATTCATTTTAGTACCTAAGATAAGCCTGAAGAAGAGACTTAAATGTTGATATTCAAGAGTATTTTCCAACAATATGATCACTGAAATTATTACTGAATGCAAGACTCATCCAGCACTTTCTTGGTAACCTTGTAAACTGAAATGCCTGCTAGGCTAGATACTCTCTGATTACACCAAACATTGCTTGAAGATAAGCATCTACAGTCACCTTCTTAAAAAAGACACACACACTGCAAACAATGCATATACACACACATATGCAAACACAAAACCTAGACAAATGAAAGTGGCAGTACTGCTTACCTTCTGAACACTATTTTTGTGGGTTTAGCCCTGAAAAAAAATCAGCTGAGTTTACTTTGCTGTTCAGACAGAAAAGGACTCAGACATTTTGTCCTACATTACAGTCTGTTATGCCCCAATCTCATTCTGTAACTGAAATTTTAAAATTGACTGCTGGAAATAGAAGATATGGATTTGAAAAGATAAATTGATTTATTGTCCCTCTTAATCCACCCTTTCAACAGCAGATAGCTTTGACAATTATTAAATGATGGCTAACATATGCTGTTTTTTTGAGGAGTTTGGTTAGGTTGCAGGGGGGGTTGAGGGTTTTGGGGGTTGTTTTTTTTCTGTTATTTTTTTTTGTCCCCGGTTTCAGCATTCTATCATTTAACTTTACTAACTTTTTAATTGTTTTTCAGATAAATAATTTCATTTTCTTCAGTTTTGTCATTTGCAGTGGAATAGATGTTTTCCTCACTAGATTAACTAGTCCTTACGATATAATGACCCATATGCTTACAGTGTACAGAGGCTGAAATTTGTTTGGTCTGACTTCATTATATTTGGGGCAGTGATGTCTAGAGGCAGTATAGTTCACTATCTTTTCAGAAACGATGTCAGTGTTGAAAAAGGCCTATAATAGATGCTCTTTCTGGGTTCTTTTTTGTGTTTCTGTTGCACAATGATTCATTTAATCAAGCTGGGAACATTTTACAACTGAAGACTTTGTTATATATTTTAAGCAAATACTGAACTAGAATTTATATTTTTCTGTAGACAATTAAGCATATTTTTTGAAAAATGTTCTTATACTTAACCAATTTGCAAATAATCATTGCTAAAATATTTTTTTAAATTATATAAGAAAGGGTAAATGTTATAATACATTGCATGTTACAAATTAATGAATGTACCAATTAAAACCTTAAGATAATATCAACAGTACAGACTTTATCTATCTATACTCTATCATATTGTATTAATAGAGTCTGTATTTTGATTATTAATTTACATGAAGTCAGTGTAACACAATCTCTTTAATAAAAGGTGATATTTTTGCTGAAGTTTACTCTTTCTATTCTGCTTCTCTTGAGGCAGATATACATGCAGAACAAACACGCTTTATTTCCAGTTGACATTTAAAGTACACTTTTACCTTTTGTATTTTTCTGCTTGAATAAAGCAGTTACCCAGTATAATAACAGACATTTTTTCAGTCTCAGTCTTGCTGAGTTTGTTTGGAATTATAACTGAAACTGTCAGAAGAACGAAAGAAAGAAAAATAGCACATTACAGATTGTAGAATAATTGGTGAGAAAAAAAAGTATAGAGTGAAATATTTCATAATACCTACCTTTTTTAAAATAAATAGCTGAAGTATTAGCCTGTGTTTTTTATAAAGCAATGTGATAGTAAAAAATAAATTAAAAACCCCCAAAACTTCTGAGAACCTTGTGAGTTGTACCACAACTGTATTTTTAAAGACCTAAGGCCTCATCATGCTGTGAAGTTAATTGCAAAATCCTTTTGACATTTATGAGAGCAGATCTAGTCCTCAGTACACACCGAATGACATAGTGTCCTGAAAATAGGAACCGCTGATTCTGACCTTCCCTTTTCTACATTTATCAAGAAAATAAATTTAGTTTTGAGACGTACACAGAATAAGCCAGGTCCCATTTGTCCTATCCTTCGTTAACTTCAATATATTTCCAAAATTTCATGCTCCAGTTGATTAACTGGATTTATACCACTATATGATGGTATTTACATTAACTTGAGGCATTATCTGCATACACTGAAGTAAATCAAGTTATCATAGGGCCTAGACAGAACTGATCCATCTATTTCTGTAGTGTTGTTCCTTTCCAAGCAGAGGGAGCATTTTCCAAACAGAAGGGAAGTTTAGTTTTCAGCCCTCTTCATGCCCTTCCTCCATCATTAGTCATTTCTCCTCTCCTCTCCTCTCCTCTGCTCTCCTCTCCCTCTGGTACTACATTCCTTCTTATAGCTTGCAAAATCTTTCCAGTCGTACATTAAGACAAAGGAGTCCCATCTATCTGTATAATTATTTCTTTCACACTTCAGTCCTTTTAATACCCATTGTGCTGTGGAAGTTAACAGATGACATCATTGGCGATAGGAATGTTTCAGTTTATGGTACTTCTCACAAAGTCTATTTTTCCATTGCTGCAAATTTAAACTTATTCTGAGCTTTAACAAACCACACATTAATTTTCCCATTTTCATAATCTTTTCTTGTCTCTTGACATATGCTTTGCTATCACTCTGGTAAATTCAGAGTCTAGCATTTACACATACCGTTTAAATTTCTACAGACTCTTAATTCAGGATTAGAAATGTGAAAGCATTTTTGTGCATGTTTTTCCCCAGAGAGGATTATGTATAACATATATTTATGAATTCTAGCATACATATTAAAAACTAGGAATTATTTTATTGTTCTTTCAGTAATACCTTTGTTCTTTGTTAAGGCTTTATTATTTAAACATGACAATAAGGCATTAATTACTGACTCCTGCTGTGCTGAGAAGATGAAGGACCTATAACATGGTTTCTAAAGAACATATTTGTGTATCAGGGAGCAAGCATTTGCAAACAAATACACAACACTGAAGTATCAACCATGAATACAAGGTTATTTCTCAAATATTGAGATGACTATGTGAAGTTGTCATGTGTAGCTAGACCTCCTAGTACTGGGAAAAGTTTTCTGTTGCTTGGACAAAAGTTGTCATTTTACTGAAATTGAGCATAATAGCAATGACTAGTGCACTGCTTATTTTTCACAAAGCCTAGCCTCTGTTTAATCTGCAGTAATAAATTAAATAATAAAAGCAAGCTACTACATCGAAGTACTGGAAAGTTTCAAATTTTGTTTTGTTTGGATGCTTTTTAAAAGAAAAAATCTATAATTTTATACTGATGGGATAAATTGCAAAATGGGCTAACTCTTATTGCCTGTCTAATTTCTTTTAGTAGTACTAAAAAAAAATGTTGATTAGAGCTAACCTTCACAAAGAGTCCGTTAAAGGAATTACTTAATGTTTTAGAATGTCTTAATCAGTAAAACAGAAGAAAAGTGATACCACTTAGATAAATTGTAGGATTTTGCAATAATCTGCCTTTTCATCTAAGTTATTCCAATCAGTGAGCAGTCATATAAGAAGTAAATATTTCTTTTGATAAGAAAACAGGGAAGAAACGGGGAACAGAATGACTAGTTTTTATCAGTGGGAAAAGTAAAAAACCCCATTCCACCATAAGGATCCATGTTTAACATAGTTATCTGTAGTCTCCAAAGAAGAAGAAAAGATTGAATGTGGAATTTGTACATTCAGTTTATTTATAGCTGGGAGAAGAAAGCAGAACTGTGAGTAGACATACCAAAATAAACCAGAAGGCAACTTGTAGAAGTAATTTCTGTGTTGGCAGATGTTAAGTTTTCAAGCAATTTCAGTTTTTTATATACAGGATAGTATCCAGAAAAGGAGATTTATTTGACTAAGAGGAAGACAATTAAGAGGGAAGGTCATGAAATTGCACATAATGTTGTTCTATTGCAGAGAGAAAAAAGATCAAGAACTCCTGTATAGATTTTTCTGCATCTATGGACAAAACACTTTCAAATAAATGAAAAGGTGTCATACTTGAAAGCTAGTAGAAATTTTTTTTTCAGAGTTAATTTCTTCTGGAAAGACTGAATGGTAGCATGAAAGTATTTAAGAACCAAGAACCTTGGATCCTGTCCAAAGACCAAATTTGCTCAATCACCAGATTAGAAGATCATCTTCAGTTGCAATTTTTTACTGAAAAGCTTGGAAAGGATTGACAGAAAATGAAACATAATTCTACTTCAGGGTTTAAGATATCAAGCATCTTGTTAAACGTATTAAATTGTTCCTGCCTGTATTCAGTGGATTTCTTCAGGTCATGGTATGAATAATTTGACACTGAACATTGCTAGATTCAGTGTGGTACCAGGTGGACAGCTAATGGGATCTAGTGTGGCATCTCATATGTTCCCATAGCATCGGTGTGCTTGGTAATAGCTACCTGAACAACAGCTAAAGCACACATTATAAACATTTGTTTGTTCCTCCTTTCCTTGGTAGAGCAAAATTGCTTGTAGCTGAGTAGTATAAATGCTATTAATCAACCACTAAATATGTGGTGGGTTTGTTTGTTTGGGTTTTTTTTTTGTGATCTGTCAGACATCACAGCTTTCTGGTTTATTTTCTTTTCAAAAAATGCTTGATCCATTATTAGCCTTTTGAATTCCGTACTTAAAATATATGTGTTTTCTTTTTAGCATATAGTTAACATCAGTCTGCTGCTACTAATGCTTGCCTGGCAAACAAATCTGGAAAATGCATTTTTGTGATTATTCATGTGAATTAATATTGACAACTTAATATGAGATCCCTTTAAATGTTCTTTATAATGTTGTAATATGACAGAAATAATAACAAGAAAATTAAAGGACACGGACTGTATCAAGCCTCATGCCAATTGTTTGTGATTTGTGTCATCCTGGTTGGCAGTACCTACTCAGTTTTTTAACAGGAAATACATCTCAGTAAATAATAACTTATATAATGAACTGAAATTCATCTGTTGTATTTCTTTGTTAAATAAATCAGTGAAACTGTACTTCTAATGTTTCTCATTAAGATGCAATTTAATAGCAAATGAGGTTTTATGGTGTTAGATTAGACATTTCTTAGAATATTGTATTGGATTCTGACCTTTGGTCTTTTGTGCACAATCTCAATTTATTTTTACACCTCATTTACACCCTTAAAAACAGATAGTCATAGAAGCAACTATGACATTAGTCCTTGCACACATCAGACATTATATAACATAATTTTTGTTGGTTTATTCAACTGCAAAGTTCATGTATCATCAAGTAAACTTGAAAAACTACTGTAGCTCTGTGATGAAAATTCAGAATGTGTTTCTGAAATAAACTTTTAAATATTGAATGTGACATCTATCTATTTTAATCAAATCTCTTCCCTCCCTTAATGTGTTTTCCTTCACTTCAGTTCATGTCAGATCATATACAATGGCATATCTATCTGTTTATCTGTGAAAAGTCAGGACAGTAAAACCGACCAAAGAAACAAATGCGCATTCATCTACTAATTCAGATGGTTAATGAAAGCTTTGTGTCATATGCATTAAAGTGAAACATTAAATAATGTATCCATCAGAATATTAAAGAACGAGTGATTTCTCAGCATACACACTTGACAATTTAAAGAATTGCACAATATAGAGTTGGACATAAAGGATGTCTTTAGAATGAGAAATGCGCTAGAAGTTAACAATACAGAAAGACTGAAATATGGAATAATATATCATGACAGTAAGGCTTCAGCCCTCCAATATTTAACCATTCTTCACCCAAGCAGTCAGACTGACTTCATTGTCTCTGCTCATGATAGTAAGGATTTCTTGTCTCAGTAAAAATATATATGCTTTTACCTCATACTAAAACTAGGTAAACAGAAATCATGAATATTCTGTAAAGCTTGATATCTTACATTTTTTCTAAATCTTATTTTTACTTTAAACACTTGAGGTCTCAGCTAAATACTCTGTGTTTTCTTCTTGTTGATGATGTAAGTCCTATAAATAACACTTATTAGATACTCTGGTGTCATAAACTGTTGCAAAAATGCTAATTGAAATCTGAAGACTACATAGAAACAAAGCTATAAAATGCCTTAAGTATTCATTCATAGATACTGATTATTACTGCACAGATTTGTTCGTAGTTCAAGTGTAATTAATCCCAATCATAGAATTTTTTGATTAAAATTTATTCTTTCTTTTTTTTCCCATTCTACAGCGTTATCCCTTTTTAAGAATTTGCATGATACATATTTTTACAAAGTTTTTTCAGAATTTCATAGGAGAAAAGAATGAATGCCCTCCTTCCCCCCCCCCAATGTTTCTTACTTAATTTATGAGATGGGAGTCATCTCATCTAACAGTTCAAGGGTTTTCCTCACCTATCAATAGTGAAGCATCTATCTCTACAATGATTCCTCTGACCTATAAAGACATAAAATAGCTGCCTGTATGAATTATTTCTCTCTATTAAATAAAGGAGCTTAGGTGACTAGCTTAACATGGCCTAAAAAAAAGAAAAATCTCCAAACCAAAAGTAATACAACAGCAAACAAAAATATAACTAGTTAAAGGATGGATAAATCCATCCCCTAACTTTCAGAAAGTTAAATTTAGAAATAAAACCCTCACATCATCCATGTAATGGCAAAGAGAAAATCTTGGTTGCACTAAAATAAGTTGCGGTATTGTGACAAACTTTTAAAAGACATGATTTTTCTCTAAATTTATATGAGAAAATACAAAAGATCAAGTTAATTTCATAAAAGAACCAATCATGTTCCTATTTTTGGAAATGAGGGGTTGCATCTGCATTATGTTTATGAATTTGTGGGTGCAGCCCATGAACTTATTTATGTGTATCTGCTTTTTTTAAGTACTCCCTAAACTTGATTTTCTCCAGCAACCGTAAGTCTTATTTGCTCCAGACTTCCCGTCTCATCTCAGGGGCCTGGGATCCCTGAATGTTAGTCTTACCAGCAAAGTCTGAGGTGAAGAAGGCATTGAGAACCTTGGCATTTCAATAGCAGCCAGTATGATCTTCTCCATAACTTTTCCGTGTACTGACGTTAGACTAAGAGATCTGTCATTTCCTGGATCTACCCTCATGCCCTTCTTGTAAGCTGCAATAATGTTGGCTATCTCCCAGTCAATGGAGAACTTTCCAGGCTCCCAAGACCTTTGGAGCCCATCTAAAAGATGCCTAAAGAAAAGATACTGAAAGATTCAAGATTAACAGCAGACTGAATGGAAGAAGAATGTCTTCAGCCTTCTCCCTCTTTTCTGTACATTTAGCAATTAGTCTGGTTAGGTACATTATTTTATCACAATGGCTTTGGTAAGGGTGTGGACAACAGCTTAGGAGATCAAATGAAACAAAGGTAGAATACTTGTAGAACATGGATGAAATTTCAACACAAGGAAGGACTTTCTTGCTTGTCAAAATGAAAATGCATATGGATGTGCAGAAGAATACAACTTGAGGTGTTTGGTGACAGGAAGGTATCTTTGATATGGAACTTGCTAAAATCCCCCTGTTTTCTATTACTGAATTCACTTCAGGTTATAATACAAACTTATTCCAAGACTGATCAACAGAATCAGCATTTACTTCAGTTGGTGTTCTGGGGACAGGATTTATATCTTGCATAGGATTATCAATACACTGTCAGTAAGAAGCAAAGAGCTGAAACTAGCCTGCCCAAGCTAGTATTTTAGTATCGGAAATATAGTGTGAGAATATGAAATCATGGAAGTATGGAAGGCTAAAAAAATAATCATTGGCTTTCTGCCCTGAAAGGCTCATTCCCTTTTTTCAAGTTACATGACTGTTATTCATATGATTTTAAGTCCTAGAAGAATGTTTAGAATGTTGGGTTTCTCTTTTGCTAGATTATTTCAGTTTTAGTGTACGACATGATTAAAATTTCTCCCAAATCTGCATAGCTGTGTTCATGACCTGCCACAAACCACATTTGTCCACTCCTAGTTCTGAGAGACTGAAAAGCATACTTACAACATGCTTGATTTTGCTGAATATTCAGAAGCTGTTTCTGAATAAAAGGATACAATTATATTAAACATAGAAAAGATAAAAAAAATTTCTGTGATAAAGAACTTTTTTGAATGCAGCTAAATATGTGATGTCATTATTGAGTAAGACTATGATATTCATAGAGTTCATTTTACATGTTTTATACTACCTAAATATTATGAGTGTCTTTCAAGACTGCTATTACCTATTGAATATCTCATGGGATTCGGTGATCATAACAGTTTATTTTCTTACATTTTCTTCAGAGTATTGTAATAATTTCCCATTGCTGAAGTTCATGAGATTCCTCTCTGCCCAGTTCTCCAGCCTGTCAAAGTCCAGGCCACCTTAAAATATTGGATTGAACTGTTATGATAGATATGCATTACTTTACTGATGGACATGCTTTACTTTCAGCAGCTGAAAGGGCTGCATGTGGGCCTAATTCATAGTTTGGCCTGTGATCATTGCTAATCATGATTTGATTGAAAATATAAGAACATGTAGAGCACAGAATGTGAAGAAATATATGACTGGTCAAGAAAGGTGAGTAAGATCTACTTGTACTTGATCATACTGTAGTTCACTCAGATAGGCTAGCAGTCATAAACTGAGCCATTTTTCTGAAGCTTCTGCCCGCACAAACCACTCGCTTGACAACCTTTGAATTTTTTCTTCTTTCAAATCTGTATTGATTTCCAATGGAATTGTCACTGTAACTGATTAATCTGCGTAGGTATATGGAGCACAGATGTTCTCTTGCCTTTTTTTAGGTTAAATCTCATACAAACACTCTTGCTCATTGCCTGAAATGATAGGGAAGCAAGCTAAAAATGTCTCTGAAAAGAGGGTACAGAATATTGAAGAAAAATGAGTAAACAAAGAATTAAGAGGTATGAATGAGGAAAGATGCAGGCAAACGGTCTTCACATTGCTGCAATATGGATATTTGAGTATTAGGCTTCACTATTTTCCATTGTTAACACTTCATGTAAGTTAATCAATTTTTGTGGATTCTAAAAATCTATTTGTGTCTATCTGAAAGCATTGTATTTTGATCTGTTCTTACTGCATGTTATTATGTCTGTTAAAGACAATGATGAACTTTATATCGATCTCAGTTAATTAGAATGAAGTCCAGAGAATGTATTAAAACTGCAGCCATATATGCAATCAAAAAATGTTTTGAGCTGGAAGGGACCTGAAAAGCAAATAAGTGAATATTCAAAAACATAAAAAGAGTATTCATTGTTCTCTGTACATATGTTCACAAATACATACAAACACACAGACAAGTATATACTTATATGTATATATTGAATTTTCTTTGTGAAGCCATGTTTTGGTTGAGATGATTTATAATTTTTCTACTTCTGTTTGTTTTATCTTTCAAAATTTACCTAGTATTGAATAGACTGTCAAAAGTCTATAACTTCATGAGTCAGGCCTCTTTCAAAGTGAGTTATGACATGTTCAACCCTGCACACTTCTTCTGTAGTAACACATTTTAATATGAATTTAATATTTCTTAATCTATTTTTGTTTTCAAAGTGTGTAAGAAAACTGTCCTTTTCTTCCCTTTTTTTTAATTTGTTCCAGCATTTTTTATCCTGACACCCCTATGCCTCAATATCTTATTTTTTTTAACTTAAGTCTCTACTACAATATCAGTGCAATATTCTCTACACAGAATATTAAAAGAAAACATAACAAAGTTTTCAGGATAATTTCAGTTCTTATTTCTGCCTTAATAGTTACTCGAACTCCATGTAAGCTAGGAGATCTACAGATTGGTTCAACACAAGGAAGGGTTTTAATAATTTTTTGGGTTGCATTTGCCTTTGAAAATAATAACTCTGCCCAGCTTTTACATATTAAGAGTCATAAAATGTGTTTTCCCATACAAGAAGTCAGATATATGTTAGGAGATCAATGTAGACTTATGTTTACTAATTCATATTTTTAAAAATATTTTATTATTTTATTAATTTATTGTTTAGCAAGATGGAAAATATGTCTGCTGCCTCAGTAAACACTTCATTTTGTTCATTTGTCCTTCAAATAATCACGTCTAAATCACAAGCCAATTAATGTTCCTATTCAAAGTCTGCTCCAGAAGCCTGGCTTTGAGTTTCTGCCTTTAGTAAGATAGGCTGAAACTGAAACTCAGTTATCAATATCGTGATAGAAGTTTAGTTGCTCTTTTTCTGCTCATCTACCAAATACTTTCAGCTAGCTTGCTTGTCTGCTTGAGAGGGTCAGCAGGATACATTGCCTCTTGCTGTCTTAGTGGGAGATCACTGTTTCAGAACTAGTGAGAAGAAAACTCTTCTCTGTTTATTCTTTTCACATCTGAGACTAATTAAGCCTACATTAACTATATGTATGTATTGCCATTATACATCAGAAATTTCATGTGAAAATGTGTTCTGATGTGTTGAGACATAAGAATGTTCTTAAAAAAAGGCAAAAACGTGACACCTTTTTTTTGCATTATCACCCTCTCACATGAATAATCTAGTTTTTGTTAACACTACTGCTCTTGTGGCTAAATCCCTCCCAATGTAAGTACAGAAAGCCAAATTATGCTCCAAAACCACAAAGGGTGGACAGCAATAGAGGCAGCAGAGTGTGTTACACATTGCACAAGGAAAGTCAATTCGCCAACCAAGACATTCTTGTCAAGAGGCTGTAGCCATGCCTGCATACCATCCTAGTGACGCTGCCTTCTATGGTTTCCTCTATAACTGACACCACTCCTGTAGGTGGTTCTGAGTAAGGCAGCTGCTGCCAGAAAATTAAGTTTTAACTCAACGGGAAGTAAACTGCAGTTTCCTGAGGGGGGAGGGAGAGGAAGGTGGGGAGAGAGAGGTAGATACAAACTACAGGCAAGATACTTCTGTGACAAATAGAACATAAGTTTTTATTAAATAGATTAGTAAGCCTGACATGATATATATGACAGTGGTTTGGAAGATAGCTGGGCTAGTAATGAGGAAAACTGCTAAAATATATTGAAATCTGTCTCCTTAAATACTGTGTTGTCACAGTAACTGACAAGGATAGCAACAGCAGCAGCAGTAGTGATGCCTACCCAAGTTCCTACATCTGTTATGACTAAGGCTGTTTGTTTTCACAGAGTCAAGCTGATTTCATTGATAGCGTAGTACTGGTTGAGGACAGAGTAATGGAGGAACTTGTTTTCAAGCTGGTAGATCTGCTTTTGCTCTTTTATATACATAACTCTGCAGGTGCTGTCAATTTGTATCTATATTTTTTTTTCGGATGTAAGAATTTTGTCAAAATATGAACTTGTTAGTATATTGACATTATATGTGACAAGAAGTATCTCTGATATTTGAAGAGAGAGGAGAGCAACCAGCCATTCTTCTTCCAATCAAAGTTGTCATTGCTACATGCAAAATCAAACACCAGGTTTGTGGGACTAATTTTTTAACATGCTGAATTTTAAATGGTGGGAAAAACTGTCTTGTTACGAGTTCAATGATATTTATAATTAATATAGACAAATATCAGTTACCAGATATTACAACCATTGGCATTTTCTTTGGCAATTTGAGGAAATTTAGTCTGAAGTATGTTATAAAATGTAGTTACTCAAAATTTTTAGATGTCCATCTTATTGAAAACTATTTAAAATAATGACAGGTGTATTTTGTTTAAAGGAAAATAGTAAAAGCCCTTAAAATCTCCACATTTATGACCTTGTGTATCATGCCATATTGTGTTACTTCAGTCTGAACACACTCATTTTTAATTCTATGATGTGACATATGGTAACACGATTCACGTTGCGTAGGATTTAATGGGCCCTGTTGGAATTGTGAATGACATGAAGTAACAAAAAAATTCCCAAGCTTTATTAATATAATTTAGAAATATTTGTAAAGAACACAGCAATTGCATATGTATTTTTCAAGAAAAAGTAGTCTTAGTAACGAATACAGCTAGTGAAACATAGACTCCCTTAACTTTATAGCTAATGAATTTTCTAGGTTTTTTGTTGACCATTCATATATATGAGTTACTTGGTTTTGGCACTAATATAATACAATAATTTCTTTTACTTCTTATAAATCTCATCTGGAAGTTAGAATATATGAAGCTAAATTTTGCCATTTATGGATATCAATTACTTTATCAGAACTGCCTGGTAAGCGGTATATAATCTGTTGTCCTCAGACTGGATCTACTTACGCTAGATTTCCACTGACGTAACACTGGTTATTTCAGTGAAGTGACTGTTTACTTACTACACTAGTAAGAGTGAGATAAGGATAAGGCACAAAGTAATCTGGGATCCATCAAGTTGAAATGTGCTGTCTAAATGCACTTATATACATCATAGTATTTATTAGCAGAACTCAAAATCCTTTATTTCACAAATAATATGACAAATGTATAACAGTTTATTTCTCTTGAATGGGGAAGTTGGGATAGTTCTAAGGACCTCATATGCACCTATATTTTATTCCATGGACAAAAGAAATGATGAAAAACTTACAATGAGTTTTAGAGGAAGATAATTTACAACAAATATAATCTCTATTTGTCTGCTGTAAAATCATTTCATATAAGGCTGGTAAATTCTACCCAACAATCAATTTCATTGACAAAGTCAATGCAAAGATGAAATCTCATGGGTCAACCCTGTAAAGTTATCACACCTAAGAGCATATAAGTTATAGGATCTCTTATTTCAGTTTATCCATCATCACAGAACACCGTAACAAATTCATATTAGTTACATCTGAGCAAGGCAATAGAAGGCAGTGTGGCTGCCACTTATCACTAGGACCATAGTTAGAGGATGGGGGGTTGCACAGGTGTATCTATGATCCAATTTGTATTTCAGTAAGCTTAATGCTGGGGGGGACAGGAAAGGACAGAGGTGGAATAATAAAAAAAAAATGCTATCTAACTTTCCAGACCTACTAGTTTGAAAATAAATGTTTTCATTTGTAAATCTAGCAAAGAAATTTGCCATGGGCATGAGAAACAGAAAAAATAAACATGATTTCTGGACATTTTTCAGAGTTGAAATGCACTTTCAAATTGCACAGTCCTTGCTACTAATCATCTCAGGGCACTGAGTCTTCCTGGAAGGTACCAAATTCATTATATCACTGACTTCTGGCAGTGTTCTTTAGGTTACAAACTGGGGCTCACAAATTCAAGCACTGAATGACACTATTATGTGTAATATTTGAAAACATGTTTCAGAATATAACACACACTGAAGCAAAATACACTTCAAGAATTTGAAGATGCATGACTAAAGATACAGTGGGGGAGAGCGCGCCTCAGCACCTTGCAAAATGTAACAGGTATAGTGAGTTACCATGAAAAGTGCAGAAAAAGCTTGCTTTCTCTCTGCTACCTTTTAGTGTATATGCTTGACTGTAGATTAATAACAATTACATGTAATTTTAATAAAATTCTGGCTCTTTTCAATGTCTGAATGGAACGTGTCTCATGCTGTAACAATCGGTGAGGAAAAGCCATTAACACATCACAGGACAAATCCTAAAATATCTCTAACATTTCAACCTGAGTGTTTCTGTACATCTCACTCAGTGTGTGGGTGTGTGTCTTGTGGGAAAAGTTTATTTTTTAGTTTCTTACAGAGCACAACAAATATTATCTCAAAAATTATTACATGTATTAAGAAATCATAGCACCAACTTCATACTTTATGATTCCACTAAAAACTCTGCTGAGAACACGTTAGACAAAGTTTTTTGTCATTACATATTTTGTATATGGATTTGGGCAGAAGAATATAATTATTGTTTTGATAAGTCAACAAAAAGAAAACACCTAGGACTCCTTTATGATCATTTAGGTTCAGATGAGATCTTTGTTTACAAATACGATCTAATCAGTGACTATATGGGATATTTGGTACTATTGTTCTTTGCAGCAAGTGAAATCCTATAGCTCAACTGTGTCCATTTCTTTTACTTGCAGAAACACTTTATCTGTGTTTGAGATGTTTTTTGGTATTTCTTTTCCCTCAGAATAATTAGGAGAATTTAAATGCCTTAATTCAACTTGGTTGTAATTTACCATGTCCACGGGAAAACAGTAAGCAATATGACTTGTAGCTCAGCTGCTTATATATTTCATAAAATTTTGTAGCATACAACACTGATCGTCCTAGGAAAAAAAACCCTCTAAGCTGATTTGCTGTCATTATTCACTGTAAGAACTACAGCGGCAGACAGAGACTGAACATTTATGGATATTGATTTGCTTGCTGTCTCCCACATTGATATGCTTGGGCTAATACTAAGAAATTTAGCAAATTCATTTTTTTTCTCTAGCCGTGTTGTAGAAACCACCTAAAACCTACACCTGACTTTCTGCTTAAATATAGGGCCAAACCAAGACCTGAAGCAAAGTCTAGAATCATTACAGTTGCTGGAAATTGTGATACCATCTGTAAGATTTAGACTAGGACAAAAACTTATGAGTCTTTCTTTAAGTAGGTTTCTATACATAGGTGTCTACTCATCATGCATATCATTATGGTCCCAGAATGCACAATAGAGAGGTAAGACTTCATTCAAATTCCCAATCATAGATGTGTAACAACACTTGAGATGCTGCAGTGTACCTGCAGTGGCTTAAAACCATTTGTTGAGAAAGATGCAGGTGTCCCATATATCCTGTGTCATAACTTCTAGACGCAGATGCATAGCTTAGAAATATAAGAGCCTCTGTGGTTAAATAATTTAGTTTCAGTGTTAGGCAGTAGTGAACACTTAAACTACAAGTTTGAATTTGTTTTTTGAGGTTCGCTTAAGTCCTGCACTAGGAATCTAAGGCTTTCTTCATATCTGTCCCCAGAGTCCAAATTTAGGTGTGATATGCCAGACTTCTGGATGGATTTTAGCTGTTTAGTCCCGTCTGTACTTCTGAAAGACTCATGGCATAGAGTTTCCTATTCTTAAGAAATTTATTTTTGTGCTAACGAATGCTGCAGAGCTGCTGAAAGCTATAGGCCAGGTTAGACGCCAGCAAAAGAGACAAAAGCATTAATAATCAAAACTGGCTTGTCCCATTCCAGTACAAAGATAAACTGACTGTTGTCCAACAGAGCATAGGGAACAGTAGTGATAGCCATTGCTGTGTGAGGTGTTAATAGTAAGACGCTCAAAAGCACTCCAAAATTATGGACTAGACTAACCAGGTAAATTACTGGATGCTGAAAGGCAATAAAAGGGTTTTGCCCATAGCTAGAAACTTTTCTATTTCCTTTCCTCAGACAACTCGAATTCTGCTGAAGCTCTACATCAGGAATCAGCTGTGAGAAGATATCTTCCAAGCTCTAGAGATAGTGACATGTAAGTACCACTCTCTGTTTTGAGTCTACTGCAGGTGTTTGAGCTGTTATTGAACCATTTCACCTAAGGACATTCACGAGATACTGAAAACAGCATCAGTGACATTTGAACAGCTTGGAGCTTTATAGGTGGGCCTAGTACAGTAGCTTATATTTTCACATTGTTATTATTCATCATACTGCCATGAGTGATTTTATCATCATTTATTCACATAAGCTGGACCTTCACTTCCACCCTCAAATGAATACAGGATATCCTGTGGCCAATATGACTGAATGATTAGAAAGCAATTTGGAATATAAAGAAATTTTGTCTATTTATTACCATAAGAATTTATTCTATTAACACCTGTCCTGGGTTTGGCCAGGACAGGGTTAATTTTCACTGGAATCCAGGAAGGGACACAG